>Ga0307987_1000455_pt1 | contig 24701 bp, 26 predicted proteins | sample EllFjometagen181_FD_203157 | JGI IMG/M metagenome (GOLD analysis project Ga0307987, IMG submission 203157) | Marine microbial communities from Ellis Fjord, Antarctic Ocean - #181 | ecosystem: Environmental > Aquatic > Marine > Unclassified | place: Southern Ocean | collected 2014-10-08 | reverse complement strand
TGAAATAAGCTCACTAGCTCCCTATGTATAAACTAAAGGAGCAACTTATTTCAATAGAGTGAAATAAAAATAATTAAGGCCCGATTCAGCAATTACTGAATCGGGCTTGTTTATTGTAGAATAATATAAAATGGGGAGCGTTAACTTAAAATTGATAGAAGATCTTCTATACTATTTTTGGTAAATTCAAGATCCGCACATTCGTTATAAAATTCTTTTCGGTAATCCCATAATTTATATAGTTCATCTTCACTTCTATCAAGAACCAAAGGACGATAAGAATTAAGAATCCTCGATCTAATAATTTTCCAGGAAGGATTAAGCCAAATAACTTTTTTTGATTTAAACAAATCTCTGTTTTCTTTCAATTCTACTATACCACCACCTGTTGAAATTATTCCAGGTCTATCCCACTCCATCAAAATTGCTGATTCAATTTTTCGAAAATGGTTCTCACCTTTAAGTTTGAAAATATCATTAACATCAAGTTCAGCCTTTTTCTCAATTTCACGATCAATATCATGAAATTCCAAATTTAACATTTTAGCTAATTCCTTACCTAAATATGTTTTTCCAACTCCCATGAATCCTATTAAGAATATTTGTTCATCCTTCTTGATAAATGGTTCTCTAGATTCTTCCATTGTTTACTCCTTCTAACAAAAAAATAGACCGGTATTTTACCGGTCTATCCTTTACTAATTATTTAAGGAAAATAATGATTTCGCTATTCATCTTCCTTTTTATCTTTAATAATTTCAGTAGCCTCTCCAACTTGCTCATCAAGTTTTTCTTCCACTACTTCTTCTTGTTGAACTTCAACTTCAACAGGTTCTTCTTGAGGAACCTCTTCTTCAAAAGTTTCCACTACTTCTACAGTCTCTTCTGGTTTAGCTTCAATTTGATCTTCAACAAGATTTTCTTTGATAGCTTTTCTCTTTTCAGATTTTGTGTTTACTCTTTCTTGATGCATTTCAACAAATTCATTGAATTCACTTTTATCACGAGCAAAGAAATAAGCTTTAACACTCAAGATCAAACGTCTATTTTCCAGATCAAGTTCAATTACTTTCAGAGGTAATTCTTCTCCAACTTCAAAAGCCATTCCTGCTTTCTTAAGACCTGGAATCGCGAGATGAGAGAGAGGGATAAACCCTTCAACAGTATTATCTTCAACATAAACATCAACCAGAACACCTTTTGCAATAATCTTCACAATTTTTGCCTTAACTTCTGTATTTATTGGAAGTCTTTGATCAAGATTATCCCAAGGATCAATGTGAAGCTGCTTGATCCCCAGTGCAATTCTATGTAATGTTTTATCTATTGAAAGAACTTTTACATCAACTTCATCACCTTTCTTCAATACTTCTTTTGGATGATAGATACGCTTTGTCCATGAAATATCAGAAATGTGAATCAAACCTTCAATATCTTCTTCGATCTCTATAAAAACACCAAATGGTGTAATACTTTTCACAATACCTTTGATTTGAGTTCCAACAGGATATCTATCTTCGATTGTAAGCCATGGGTTTGCTTCCATCTGCTTTACACCAAGAGAGATTCTTCTTTCTTCTTTAGAAGTAGAAAGAACTATAGCTTTTATGGAATCTCCTTTTTTAAACATTTGCTTTGGATGTTTTATTTTCTTTGTCCAGCTCATTTCTGAAACATGTACAAGACCTTCTACGCCGGATTCTAACTCTACAAAGGCACCATAATTTGTAATATTTACAACCTTACCAGCCACAATAGTTCCTTCTGGATATTTTGTTTCAATATTTTCCCATGGATGTGGAACTAGTTGTTTTAAACCAAGTGACACTTTTTCATTATCTATATCGAATTTTAATACTTTTACTTTAACTTTATCTCCAATATTAAGCATATCAGAAGGATGTTTAATATGACCCCAGCTCATATCGGTAATATGAAGCAGACCATCAATTCCACCCAGATCAATAAAAGCACCGTAATCTGTAATATTTCTAACCTCTCCATCCAGTTCCGCACCTTCAGAGATTTCTTCTTTAAGACCATTCAGACGTGATTGCTGTTCTTCTAAAAGAACTTGCTTTCTGGAAACAATAATATTCCTACGTTCTTTATCAATTTTAATGATCTTGAATTCACTTTCCTTTCCAATAAATTGATCTAAGTTAGGAATAGGTTTTGTGGAAATTTGTGATCCTGGTAAAAAAGCTTCAAGGTTATCCAAATCAATTATCATTCCACCCTTAACTCTGCGTCTTAGTATTCCTGTAACAGACTCATTAGCTTCCATGGTCTTTTCAAGTTTTTCAAGATTCAGATAAAAATCAGCCTTTTTCTTCGATAGTCTGAGTCTACCAATTCCATCTTCAACAGAATCAATAAAAACTTTAATCTTACTACCTACTTCTGGTAAATTAGAATTTGAAAATTCACGAATTGATATTGCGCTTTCCGATTTAAAACCAATGTCAACAAGTACTGAGCGTTCATCTACACTCACTACAATTCCTTCAACAATTTTGCCCTGTTCAAATTTTTTGAAATGTTCATCAAGTAAAGATTCCATATCTTCTTCAACTTCTTCTTTTCCCAATTCTTTTTTTTCTTCCTTTTTTACTTCCTCTTCTACTACTTTGTTAGTTTCTTCTTGAACATCAGATTGTTCATCTTCTGTTTTTTCGATAGTTTCATTAGTTTCTAAAACTTCATCTTTTTGATCGTTAACAAACATCATTCCTCCTTGAAATCGGGAATATCCTCGATTAAATCGACTTTATTAATATTCCCTATACACTCTAATATCTTATTGTACACTTCTACAATTACCCAATCTGGAGTAGAAGCGCCGGCGGTTAAGCCAATATCCTGTTTATCGTTGAGCCATTCTTTTTCAATTTCTTCCGCCACTTCAATATGGTAGGTCTTTACAAAACTTTCACAGATTTTGGCAAGCATTTTTGTATTTGAACTATTTTTACCTCCCACAACAATCATCACATCACTCTCTTTTGCTAAGGCTAGAGTTGAATTCTGCCGGATAGTAGTAGCATTGCAGATCGTGTTTATAACACGCACTTCATGACATCTTGATACTAATTTGTTTACCAAATCCTGAAGATCCTCTACTCTTCTGGTAGTTTGAGAGATAATTCCAACTTTTTTAAATTGTTTATCTACAAGTTCGTTTGCGTTTGCAACAATAATTACTTCCTTATCTATATAGGATTGTAAGGCTTTAACCTCAGGGTGATTGCGGTCTCCCAAAATGATTAATTCATAACCATCTTCAGAAAGTGATTTCGCATAATCTTGAGTTTTAGAAACATAAGGGCAAGTTGCGTTAATTATTTCGATATTATTTTTTTCTAGCTCTTCCAGAATTTCTTTTTTTATACCATGTGATCTTATTATTGTAGGACGACCCTTTATCTGTTCAATATTATCAACTTTAAATATGTTTTCACTCTCAAGCTTTGCAACCATTTGCGGATTATGAATAATTGGACCAAGAGTAACTATTTCATCATTATCCTTAGAAGTTTTTAAAGCAATTTTTATGGCTCTTTTTACACCAAAACAAAAACCTGAATTTCTTGCTATTCTAACACTCATTTTTTAACCCAAACACTTTTCCCATAACATTATTTGCTAATTTCTTATAACTCTCTTTTGTGCTTTCCATTTCAGCAAATGATGTAGCTTTTATCTTCTCACCAATAACAATTGTAAGTCTTTCCTTTCCCAAAAAACATTTCAAAAAATTTGTTGAATTATGTATGTAAATTGGACAAATATCTTTTTTTGCTTCGATCGCAAATTTCCCAATTCCGGATTTTACATTACTAGATTTTCTTGTACCTTCTGGAAATATTAAAATGGAATGACCTTTTCTGAGAACAAGCTTTACCATTGTTATAGCTGACTTATCTATCCTACCTCGTTTTACAGGAATACAATTTACAAAAACAAGAAAAGCACCTGCTAATTTATTCTTGAATAATTCTGCTTTTGCCAAATAATGAATTTCTGTTGGGATAACAGACCCGATGAAGGGAGGATCAAAAGCAGAAATATGATTTGCAGCAATTATACAATCAGAAATGTCTGTTAACCGTTCACGATTGATGATCTTCAATCTCCAAAAGATCTTCATATACACTCTCACACATGTTGTTATAAAAGAATAACTTTTACGCATTGCTACCTCGCTTAATCACAGAATACATCTTCTTTACCTGCTCATCAATTGTCATTCCACTATTGTCTATTGGAATTGCATCTTCCGCTTGAATTAGTGGTGAGATATCACGAGTTGAATCATTCTTATCTCGCCAAATTAGTTCTGTTTCTATCTCATCTAATGAGATGTTTTCACCTTTTTCTTTGGCTTCTTTCCATCTACGTAAGGCTCGTGTCTTCACATCAGCTATCATGAAAAATTTAAAATCAGCTTTTGGAAAAACAACCGTTCCTATGTCTCTACCATCCATGATTACACCGCCGTTCTCACCCATTTTTCTTTGCAATTCAACCATCTTATCCCTTACAATTCCAATTACAGCTATTTGGGAAGATAGTTTTGTAATGTCAGCTTCTCTAATCCTCTCTGAAACATCTTCTCCATTCAAATAAATATGATTTCCCTCTTCAGCATATTCTATCTTTATATTAATTTCATCAAGCATCTTTTTTAAAGCAATTTCATCATCTAAACTTACGTTTTGAAAGATCGTACACAAACCGGAAGCACGATACATCGCTCCTGTATCGATATAAATATATTTTAGTTTTTTTGCCAATTGTTTGGCAGTTGTACTTTTACCAGAAGCAGCTGGACCATCAATTGCAATAACGTATTTTTTATTCATTTTTATTCCTTAGAAATTATAAACTAATGCAACTGCATTATCCTCAAATTTAAGATGTATCTTTTTCTTTTTTTCTTCAAAATCAAATAGATGAGCATCTACATAAGAATCAATTGCAGATAGAAAAATTATTGTTCCAATCCAGAAGAGATCACTTTGTCGTCTTTCATAATATTTTTTATACTCTATGTAGTAATCTGAATTTAAATCTGGATTTACTCTATATCTATCATAATATTTTTCCGCTTCGAGATGATGATACGCTGCAAGACCGATAAAACTTCCTTCTATTGCAAATATAAAACCTGATTTAAGATATTTCCCGTTATAAAGTTGACCTCCTCCTGGAAAAATGCAGGATAATGCAACAGCTTTGAGCGGCTTTTTCTTAATATTTTCCTCATCTGCAAGAAGAGATGTAAAAATGAGAATCGTAGAAATAATAATTAATAATTTACGCATTCTTAAGTCTCTCTTTTAAAGCTTGGAAGAAGAGGGGGATCATGATTTCGTGATGACCAATAAAATAAAATCCCTTTCCTCCACTTAAAGTAGGACGATGAACAATATTAGTTCTGGGTCTGTAATGCATATTCATATCAAAAACAGCAGTATAAAAATTATTAAGAGGAAAACCCAGATTGCGTACAACAGTAACAGCTTTTAAGAAAACTTCAGGCATAATAACTGCAGAACCAAAATTCAAAAAAACTCCACCATCATTAAGTTGGATTAGATTATTGCATAATATCCTGAAATCTCTCATCGAGCAATCTCCGATAGCTGCACCATCAGCAGTTTCATGTTGATGAACGATATCTGTACCCAAAGCCACATGAACAGTAAATGGGATTCCCAATTTGTATGCATTTGCAAACAGTGATAAATGATTATTTTCTGCATTTCTTTCTATAAGGTCTTTCCCAATCGCTTCACCATAACCAAGTTTATTTTTAGCTGAACTAATAATTTTATTTATCCCATCACAGGTCTCGATTGCCATTCCAAATTCACCAGTTTCCAAAGCAGCTGCAACATTTTCGGAAGTTTCACCAAACATAGCAATTTCATAATCATGAATAACAACTGAGCCATTTGAGGCTAAACCTGTAATCACACCTAATTCCATCATCTCAATAATGTTTGGTGCTAATCCACATTTAATTACATGACCACCCAATGCTAAAATTATTGGCTTTCCATTTTCATAAGCCTGAACACATTTTTCTAAAAGCTCATTGAACTCATTTGCTTTTAAAATCTTGGGTAGCGACTCTGTAAATTCATTAAAACTATTTAACACAGGTTTAGAAAAACTGCCTTTTTTCACTAAACTCGATCTAGATTTAATCGAGTTTTTTTTGAGATTAGATAAATCTATTTCTGTAAATTTACTCATGTTTCACTCCATTTTCATATCGAGTTTTTCGGCAAATTCATTTTTGAATATAGCATAATCTCCCTTCACAATTGCCTCTCTTGCTTTTGTAACCAGATCCAGATAAAAATGTAAGCTATGAATAGAGGCTAATCTCATTCCCAGCAATTCATTAACATTTAATAAATGACGAATATAGGCGCGCGAGAAATTTCGGCAAGTATAACATTGGCAATTTTCATCAATCGGAGAAAAATCTTCTTTGTATCTGGCAGATTTTATTATCATTTTGCCATTCCAAGTGAAGATGGTTCCTTTTCTTGCATTTCTGGTTGGCATTACACAATCGAGCATATCAACACCATTCTCGATATTCTTAAGTAAATCACCCGGAGTGCCAACACCCATTAAGTATCGTGGTTTATCCTTAGGTAAAATATTATTCAGAAATTTAGTAATTTTGAACATATCTTCTTTTTTCTCACCAACAGCAAGTCCACCAATAGAATATCCGGGAAAATCCATTTCCATTAATTTCTTAGCACTTTCTTCACGTAGATCTTCATGAATTCCACCTTGTACAATCCCAAATAGTGCTTGTTGCTTGGTATTATTATGAGAAATTTTCCCTCTGGCAGCCCAATCCAACGTTGTTACTAAGGAGTCTGCAACATATTTTTTTGTCGCTGGATACGGAGGACACTCATCAAAAGACATAATGATATCAGCTCCAATAGCATTTTGAATTTCTATTACTTTTTCAGGTGTGAACATATGATAGCTTCCGTCGATATGAGATTGAAACCGAACACCTTCAGGTGTGATCTTTCGTAATCCCGCCAAACTCATTACTTGAAATCCACCACTATCGGTAAGAATTGGTTTGTCCCAACCCATAAATTTATGTAAACCACCTGCTCTTTTTATAAGTTCATGTCCTGGTCTCAGGTAAAGATGGTAAGTATTTCCTAAAATTATTTGTGCCTTTAAATTGTATAAATCTAAAGAATCTAACGTTTTTACAGAAGCACGCGTACCAACGGGCATAAAAATTGGAGTTTTTATCTCTCCGTGAGGAGTTTGTAGCACACCTGCTCTTGCATTTTTACTTTGTGCTTCAATGTTAAAATTGAATATATTAGCCCCCATTCTCAATCTGGATTTGATTTTGTTTGATAGCACTGGAACGGCTAAATAATCTGCTGATATCATTCCAAAAAGCAAATATCATCAAGAACATTAATATGAAAAGTCCGATATTTTGTAAGACAATTTGAATTTTTATGCTAAGTGGTTTCTTTCTAATTCCTTCTATAAAACAGAAAAAAATATGACCACCATCCAAAATTGGAATTGGAAGTAAATTCATGATCATCAAAATCAAACTTATTGCGGCAATAAAAGAAAGTATGCTATCAATTCCTTTATCAACAGTTTGGGCAGACATGGCATATATCATAACGGGTCCGCCAAGATTATTCTTAATTGCACTAGGATTTGTTATCAATTTATACAACATCGCATAGTTAAGATAAACAAAATTTATAGTTCCAATAGTACCATATTTTATAGATTCAAAGAAACTATATTTCTCAATATATTTAACGGGCATATATTGCATAATACCGATAATCCTGTTATTATCCAAAATATTTTCTTCAGGTGCCAAAGATTTTTCGAAGACATCATCCCCACGTTTTATCTTTAACGTAATAATCTTATTTTCATTTGTGGTTATTGCCGTGCGCATTTCATACCAGTTTTTCACATCAATTTCATCAACAGATAAAATTTCATCTTGCTCCATTAAACCAGCTTTGTAAGCAGCCATACCAGGTGCTACCTCTCCAATAACAGCAGGAACTAAGGGCAATATTTCTGTTACCCAGGTTCTAGGTTCAACCTCATTATTTGAAATTAATATTTCTTCATCATTTCGCTGGATTAGAAAAGTATTCTCAGCATCAATGTTTATATTTTGAACAATCTGCGTCCAGCCATTAACAACTTTATCATTCACTTGAAGAATTATATCTTTTTCTTGAACGAATTCAGAGTAATTTGCACTAACTTCTCCTACAATTGGAAGTTGATCTTCGAAATGTTTACCAATTGCAAAGGTGAGAATAAAAATCAGCAGAGCTAGGATTAAATTAGCAAAAGGTCCAGCAAAAGCAATAATTGCACGTTGCCACCATGTTTTTGTTTTAAACGAATTTTCAGTATCTTCAACTTTCTCATCTGGATTTTCACCTTTCATTTTTAAATATCCACCAAGTGGAATCAAAGAAATCCTATATTCAGTCTTTCCTTTTTTAAAAGCTAATAATTTGGGACCAAATCCTATTGAGAATTTTTCTACTTCTACCTTAAATATTCTCGCTGCAACGAAATGCCCAAATTCATGAACGGTTACCAATATTCCTAAAGCTACAAGTGCACCTATTATATTAAACATACAACTCCTTTAATTATTTACATTAATATTCAAATCCTTTCAAAATGATTAGCAGGTCAAGTTTTTTGCTTGAATCCCGAATTTATTTGACATATTTTGTACTTGCTACAAAAAAGCAAAAAAAATTGGAAAATATATTATGAAAAAAGTAGTGATGTTGATACTTGTTCTTTTATTGATCTTAGCTTGCACAAAACAACAAGAGGAAGTAATTGAAGTTGATCCTTTTATTTATAAAACAGGTGTTTTAGAAGAGGGAGAAACTCTTGCAAATGCCCTTTTAGATGAAGGATTAGAAAATGGGCTTGTTTATAAACTTGTAAACCAATTAGATTCGCTCTATGACCTAAGACGAGCACATCCTAACGATAGTTTTATGGTAAAATTAGACACGCTGAACATTCTTCATGAACTTAGTTTTAGACCAAACCTGATATATAATTTTCGAGTAATCAAAGATACTTCTGATGTTTATTATACTCAAGTTGACACACTAAAATTAATAAAGCAAATTGCTGTTGCGGAAGGCGAGATAGGATCTTCATTATGGCAGGGAATGAGTTCTGAAGGTATTGATGCTGCCACAATTGTGATGTTCACGCAAATCTTCCAATGGGATATAGACTTTTTCATTGATCCTCAAAAGGGAGATAAATTTCATGTTGTATACGAAAAAAAAATAGATGAAGATGGCAATTTCGTAAAATCAGGAAACATACTGACTGCCAGATATTCCAGTAGAAATTATAGTGATATCGCCTATATGTACACCAACAAAAAAGATGAAACTAGATATTATGATAACAAAGGTAAATGTATTCAAAAGGCCTTTCTTAAATCTCCATTAAATTATCGAAGAATCTCATCCTATTTTGGAACACGTACACATCCGATTACAAAAAAGAAAAGCGTTCATAACGGTGTAGATTATGCGGCGGCAAGAGGAACTCCAGTTGAAGCAACAGCCAGTGGCGTTATAATTAAAGCAAGTTGGAATAAAAGACACACAGGAGAAACAGTTAAAATCCGTCATCCAAAAGGCTATGTAACATTATATGGTCATTTAAGTAAATATGGAAAATTCAAAGTTGGAGACAGGGTTCAGCAACATGACATAATCGGTTATGTAGGTTCAACAGGACGATCTACTGGTCCGCATTTGCATTACACAATCTATCATCATGGCAAGGCAATAAATCCATTGAGATTAAAGAACGTGGCAGGACCTTCCATTCCAAAAGATGAGATGAATAATTTTCTATCTTCAATTGAAGGTTTACAAAGATATTTTATCTCTGGTTCAACACCTGTTTCTAGCCATTAGCACCAATGCCAGTATACTAATTATTTATGCCTAAATTATGATTGACACAATAAGGTTAAGTAGATGTTTTTGGAAAGAATTTCATAAATGAAGTAATTAAAATAATAAAAAGGAGAAGTATATGAAATTAAACTATGCTAAAACAGGACTTATTCTGTTTTTAATGGTTTTTGGTTTCTTACTGATTCCAATCCCTTCACACGCTGCGGTTGATACATCTTATATTGTAAAAAACTTAAAAGCAGATGACATTCCAGATGATGATGGGAGTGGATTAGTATTGAGCTGGGAACCTTTATCAAAAGAAAAGAGGATCATTGAATACCGTATATACCGAGGTGTATCATCTGATTCTCTTTTCTATCATGGTAAGGTTGATGTTAATGTAAAAACAGGAGTATCCGGAGATGTAATGTTCTTTTACGATTCCGGTTATAATCGGTTTGTTGACATTCAGTCTCCACGAAAACTGAAAAAAGAAAAACAACAATCGGATGACAGTCCACTCTTTGGACGTTTACCACGAGATTTGGAAATAACCGGACCACAACTTGCAAATTATAGAATTCTTGGTGTTATCCCCGAGAGGAATTTCCTATATAAAAACACAAAAGTTGAAATTATTGAAGATGAAGAAACAGAAGTTTATGCTGGTTTAAAATTACGACATTTCTCCGGTTTATATAAGAAACTTCGCGCTGAAAAAGAATATTATTATACTGTGATCGCAGTAACAGAATCACGTAAATACATGCCTCATGCAGAACCAGTTATCGGTATACCAATTGATAACTCACCAGAGAAGATCCGAGAATTATATTCTGTTTATGTCCAAGACAAAAACCGTCTACAATTTGAATGGGTAAGATCTTTATTTACAGCTGATCAAACTAACCACAGTTTATATCTCGTTAATAAAACTGATCTTAACAAATTCAACGCTTACAATGAAGAGCAGAATAAAGCAGAAATGGATCCGGAATTTGAGACTACACTGGAAAATCCTGCTCAACTTATTTATCAGAGATATTGCGGATATCCTTATACCCCTTCTAATACAGTTGCTGTTGATATTATCGACGGTAAGATAGTGAATGAAGATAAGGACATTGATGTAGAGATAGGCAACATTGAAGATTTTATAGCTGTTTTTTCACTCCAAGACAGGGCTGGATATGAGACATTCTCAGATCTAAGCACATTTGATATTGTCAATTCTTCTACACTTCCAACCATCACAGATGAATGGGAAGTAAGAGACCGAAAGAATGATAAAGGTGATTATAACGCAATTTATTGGGATAAACCAACTGTATTTTTAACTAATTGCACCTACCTCAATGATGATAAAACAAAGATTCTTGTAAATTACGATATTTTCAAAAATGTAAAATATGATAAAATTAAAAATGTTTATTTTACTGTTTTTGATGAGGCGGGAAACGAAATAACTACGATCAATGAGTTTTATCAAGACAGCAAACTGAAGATCAAACTCAATGAACCATCTGACAGAATATCTTTTAAAATGAGAGTTGTTGTTAATGGTGATTCGGGTGAAGATCATATATTCACACAAGATCTTATCTTCAATCAAGACGTAAAATCACTCACACCAAGTGTATTATACCTCAACGGTGAAGAAGTAAATAAATATTCTTACACTATATATAAAAACAACTACTCGAATGAAGAGTGGAGACTTTCTAAAAATACACTCGGTGCTCAACGTGGTACAGTTGATAATGTAAGTTATAGAAGTATAAGCTATAAAATGGTTAGTAAATTTGATGCTGAAAAAGGATTGTTGCTGGTTGATCCAAACTTCACGGTAAGAATGGATGATGAGTTGAAAAATTCAATTAGGACAAATCTCTATGCAGAAGAAGTTGCTAAATCCATTGAAGATTACAAAAAAGAGATTGCTGAGTATACAGCATCGAAAGACACCTTGGAAACTGAAGCTGACTTAGCTAATGCAGATGCAGCAATTGACCATTATCAAACCCAGATCGATCTCACCGAGAAAGATCCTATACTTCAGAAAGCAGCAACCTTTACAAAGAATAAGACAAGACTTAAATTTCTGGAAAAAGTTAAGACCATTGCAAGCCGTTCATTCAAATACAAAATGGTTAAGACAGATGGAATGGCACACTTTGCATTTTCTGATGTTTATACAACAGATAAAATGGAAAAGTTGCCTTTTAATGAATCTGAGAGAGAGACTTTTCTGACTTTAGGTAAAGATCATTTCTATCCAATTCCGAACTGGTTCCAAGCAGATAAATTACCAGCACTGATCGCAACACTTGTTTTCGGTTTTATGGTTTTCTTTATGATAAGACAAGCAAAAAGTGGAAAGGAACTTTACATTAGACCTATTGCTGGTATCGATGAAATAGATAATGCTATTGGACGTGCAACTGAGATGGGTAAACCAATCTTATTCGTTCCCGGACTTTCAGGGATTACCGATGTGGCAACTCTTGCCGGTCTTTCAATATTGGGTCGCGTTGCTAAAAAAGCTGCGGAATACGATACTAGAATATTAGTTCCTGTTCGTGATTATATAGTACTGCCAATTGCGCAGGAAGTTGTTAAGGAAGCCCATTATGAAGCTGGACGCCCTGACTCTCATGATAAGAACAGTGTTTTCTTTATCACAACCGCTCAATTTGCGTTTGTTGCCGGTGTTAATGGTGTGATGGTCCGTGAGAAAACCGCAACGAACTTCTATATGGGAATGTTTTTTGCAGAAGCTCTTATTATGACCGAAACAGGGAACACAACAGGAGCAATCCAAATAGCCGGTACCGACGCTGTTACCCAGATCCCGTTCTTTATCACAACTTGTGACTATACACTTATCGGAGAAGAATTATATGCTGCCTCAGCTTATTTAGCGCGTGAACCTCTGCAACTTGGAACACTGAAAGCAGTTGATTATACAAAATTTTTAATATTAGCATTTATAGTTATCGGAACATTATTATCAACGGTTCAAGCAACGTTCCTGATAAATGCATTCCCGGAAAAATAGGAGAATAAATGAAACGACAAATTCCTTTAATAATAATAATAACCCTAGGATTTATGTTTGTAGCTCATTCATTTATCCCTCACAAAATATCGGTTGATTTTTTTGATTGGTTCCAGGATTGGGCAAAAGCAATTTCTCCATTCGCTGTATCTCTTGGAATAATGAGTCTATTCATGGTTCATGGAACTAAGATTAAAAGAAAGGTCCCTAACTGGCAATACAGTGTAGTTACTTTAGCAGGACTCGTGTTTACAGCATTTGCAGGATTTGTGTGGGGAACACAATCTGGAACACCATATATGTGGTTGTTCGAGAATGTTCAAATGCCTATGAGTGCAACCATGTTTGCATTACTTGCCTTCTATATTGCCTCTGCAGCCTATAAGGCTTTCCGTGCCAGATCTGCTGAAGCTACAGTACTTCTTGTTGCCGCAATCATAGTTATGTTGGGTCAAGTTCCGCTGGGTGCTATGATCTCTAAGTGGATCCCTGAAACATCCACCTGGATTCTTAATGTTCCTAACCTTGCTGCCAAACGTGCTATAATGATTGGTGTAGGATTGGGAATAACTGCTACTTCACTTAAGATCTTGCTTGGAATAGAAAGAACTTATCTCGGTGGAGGTGACTAAAATGAATAAGAATGTAATAAAATTCTTCGATAAGATACAGAACATTGATAGACGTTACATCTACTTAGTTGTAGCATTTTCTATTATTATTCCACTTCTTATTCCGTTTAATTCACCTACCTATGTTACTAAACCTACAGAAGATATTTATAAAAAAATAGATTCTTTTGCGGGTGATGAGAATAAGGCAATTTTAATGTCATTCACTCATGATGCATCTACAATGCCGGAATTATTCCCGATGGAAGTTTCTGTGTTAAGACATTGCTTCGAAAGGAATATTAAGGTTTTCACAATATGCTGGCTTCCTGCAGCTGCCCCGCTGGTAGATTATGCTATCAATACAGCTAAAGAAGATTTCGATGTTCAATCGGGTGTTGACTACTGTAACTTTGGTTATAAACCTTGGGCTATACAATTACCAATTATGCTTGGAATGGGTGATGATATTGCTAAAGCTGTAGAAACTGATTCTCAAGGTAGAAAAGTAGAAAACCTGGAGATCATGAAAAATATCAAGAACTACGATGATATGAACCTGGTAATTGACTTTGCTGCAAGTAGTAGCTCCATTACTTGGATAACTTATGCTAGGGCAAGATTTGGTGCAAACATTGCTGCCGGTGTTACCGCAGTTATGGTTGCCGATAATTATCCATACTTACAAACAGGGCAATTGATGGGTATGTTAAGAGGACTTAAAGGTGCTGCTGAATATGAAAAGCTGGTTGATGTGTTTGCTGCTTATGAAAGTGAAGATTATCCTAATGGAAGACCTTTCAGTAATGAGATCATCAAGGAAACACGTGTTCCAATTACCGGAGATACTGTTCCTTATAAATACAAAAAAGCTCGAATTGGTATGAATGCACAATCTGTTGCTCATATCATGATGATATTCTTTATCCTTCTTGGTAATATTGGTTATTTCATTACTAAGAAAAAGGAAATATAGGGGGAAACATGTTTGAAACAATAAGTAATTTCGTCGCAGCATTCCTAACCTTGAGTATCTTCTCATTCTTGTATAAAGATAATCCTTTCTATAAATTTGCAGAAGCATTGCTTGTAGGTATATCAATGGGTTATGCAATACCATTGGTTTATGAGAATGTGTTCATGCCCTATGTGTATACACCTATTTTCTTAAACCATAAGTTTATAATTATCATACCAGCTTTATTAGGCTCACTCTATATGCTCAGATTCAGCAAGAATTTAGGTTGGCTTTCCAGGTATCCAATCGTCTTTGGTATGAGTATTGTTGGTATGAGTATTCCTTTGTCTATCCACTCATCCGTACTCGTGCAGATGAGAAGTGCAATGTTACCGATAGATGGTATCAATTCAGCTCTTATATTTATTGGAACTGTAACAATTCTATTGTATTTCTTCTTCTCAAAAGCGCACAAAGGCATATATGGAAAAGTAACTAACGTTGGTATCTGGTTCATGATGATCGGATTCGGTGCTTCCTTTGGATATACTGTGATGGCTCGTGTATCATTGCTTATCGGACGTATTCAATTCTTACTGGGTGACTGGTTGGGATTAATTAAATAAGCACGAAAGATAAATAGTAAAGCCCCTCAAAAAGAGGGGCTTTTTTTATGATCGTCGTTCTGAGGAATTCTCCCTGTTGTTACTCAGCCTAAGGCTGATAAATCTTAACTTAGAACCTGTGGATTTGTGATTTATGATTATTGATTAATAATTTAAAACGACTGAGTTTGTTCATTCGTAATTTATAATTTTTCCATACTATCCTTCCTTAAAAGAACAACATGAAAGACACGTCCAGTGTACACTCCGCTACGAACAGGCAAGCAGGATGACGAAATTTATTTTGTGAATTTTTCTAAAACAGAATCCAATTTTTTGGTAAGATTTATAAAACTGTATTTTTCAATATCCGTTAAAGTAACTTCTTTTTTCAGCTTCCAAAGTTTATAGTTATTTTCAATATAATCAGCAATAGCATTTACATTATCATATTGGAACATTTTACCGCTTCCGGTTTCCTGTAATATTTTTGCAGGTTCACTGTTTGTGGGTCCAACGCCTAATATTGTAACTCCACTGCCCATATATTCAAAAATCTTGGCAGTTATAATTCCTTCATTATTTTTCACATTATTTATCATTAAAAGCAACATAGAAGACTTAGACATCATTCCAATTGCTTTTTGGTGAGACACATGTTTATTAAATTTTACGATTCCACTCTCATCCAACTTACATAATTTCTCTTTTACTTCTTCTGAAATATTGCCCCAGAAATTCATTTTAATATTTGTTATACCCTTTTTATGAAGTTGTAAAATAGCTTTTAAAACTGAGGTCGGATTTGATTCAGGTGGAAGTGTTCCAAAATAGTTCAGATTAAAATTATCATTTACTTTCTCTTTTTTGATTCCCTTATAATCTTCCGGATCAAAACCATTTGTGATGAGATGTATTTTATCTGGTGAACAATTGAGATCGGAAATGATCTTCCGAGATGCTGCAATTACTGAGTCACAGTTTTTCACAACTTTGTTTTCCAACTGCTTATCAAAATAGCTCGTTATTTTCATACGCTTAACATTTTTCAAATAACCCATTTGAGTCCAGGGATCTCTAAAATCTGCTATCCAGTTTATATTATACTTTTTCTTCAGCTTAAGCCCGATTAAATGAGTAGAATGCGGTGGTCCTGTTGTTATTACTGCATCATATTTATTTGCTAACAGCTCTTTTCTTGCTGACCGGTAAGCAAACTTATTCCAAATTCTACGTGCGTCAGGGATCACTAAATTCAGCCTTATCCAAATAGATATTTTTTTAAACAGAGAATCAGTAGAATTAGTTTCTAAACTTCCATATGGTATTTTACTCTCCCCTGCTTTTCTATAGAATCCACTGAAAGTTGGTGTTTTGGTTCGGATCACTTTAATTTCTTTTGGAACATCAGCCAGCAACGATTCATCGATAGCAGGATAATCTCCATTTTGAGTTGTGAGTACAGTTGCTTCCCACCCATGCTGGGGAAGATATTTTATGAACCGGAGCCAGCGTAGCACTCCAACTCCACCACACGGTGGCCAGTAATAACCTATAACCAATAATTTCTTCATTTATTTATACCTTTGACAACTTTGATGTTGATGTTCTTTTTGTCCAAAAGTTTTTAGGAAGGAAATATTAATTATGCGTCCAATAGATAGAAAAGTATATAGTAAGATCAAAGAAAAAGGTATTGCAATGGATGATGTTTTGGAAATTATCGACAGCACAACCACGCAAGAGATGAAGAAGAGTTTTCAGGATGATTGTTTGTTCCAATCTGATAAATACTTTGCTAAGAACATAATAAATTCTTTATTAAGAAGCAAGCTGATAAAACAGGAAGGAAACAAATATTTCAAAAATGAACCAAAGAAGGAAGAGAAAGAAAAACCTGCAAATCAATAATAACCATTTAGACTAAACTCGAATTACTTTTTATAAAAATAGATTTATCAAATTGATACATTTCTAAACAAATTATTATCAAAAATATAATTTCTAAATTCTAAGAAAAACAACTCATAAATTAGTCAAAATTCATCACAAATTTTCCATTAATCATCCAAAAGACTGTTCAGTATTGAATATATAGTGCACGTATACGGACACATAAATCTGAATAAAATGTGTAACTAATGCAGTATATGCGTGTTTTAGCTAATGGCACAGGAATTGCATATGTATCAATTGAACGTATTGAATAACGGAGGAAAAAATGTTAAAAGTTGTAATGGTACTTATTTTGATCGGACTTTTAAGTCCATTGTTAAGTTTTGAAGTTAATGAACAGGAAAACACTTGTAAACCTACTATCGATTTTTATGCTGATAATCTTGTTTCGGCAGAAGTAGCAGGACAGGGTTATGCAGGAGTTGCAGATATTGGTGATATTTCTTTTTCCAATATAAACCCAGCCTCATTTGAAATTAAAAATGATGCCCAGATCTATTATGAATACGGTTTAAAAAACAATGTAAATTTATTCACCGATATAGTAGCTGATGGTAATGAAACCACTGACTATCGTTCTGGTGTTTCGACAGCTTTTGCTTATAAATTTTCAGATTATATACGAGCTGGAATTATTTATACAGCAAAGAGTAGTTACAATATTGATCTAGGCGAAATATACAATACTCACAATGGTGAAATTGTTGAAACTTTTCAAATTAATGAAAGACGCTACATCAAATCAGTTAACATTCCTATCTCTTATGTTCTAGAAAAATTTCGCTTTGGTGTTGGACTGAACTTGGATGTTTACCATTCTGAAATAAGTAATATTTATCCTGCTAGTAATGATACCTGGCTGGGTTATTGTGGTGATCTAGACTTTCTACTATTCCAACCAAAATTGGGTGCGATCTATTCCCCATTACAAAATCTCAACTTCGGTGTGTCATTATTAGTTCCTGTAGAAAAGAATCTTACAAGACAATGCGGCATGTTTGATCTAGACTTTGAAAAGAATACATTCCCGATGGAAATAGCCATTGGTACAAAATATACAAATTCAACTATTCCAATATCAGTGTTATTTGATTTCAACTATAAGCAGTACTCAAAAATACCTGAGTTTGTTGATGCTAACAACTTTCATTTTGGATTAGAATATAAAGTGATGGAGAAATTGCATCTTAGAACTGGTATGTTCACAAATTTCGATATAAGAGATACAAACTACACCATTACAGATTATGACGGTGACGAACATGATTACTGGATGGATTCTGCTACCTATGAAGATAGAAAATTTGCTACTTTTGGTCTTACTTATTTCTGGAAGAGAACAGAGATCAACCTGGCAGTTGTAGATAACAGTTTCCTCACAGATAGTGATGTTAAGCAAACTTATGCTAAATTAGGTTTCACAGTTCAGCTAGCACATCCGTAAAAAATAATATTCATAAAAATCCCCTAAAATAGTAGTCTCCTCCCTAAACGGGCGAAAGCCCGTTTTTTTATTTCTGTTTATTCTCGGATGCTAAGTAAAGATATTCCTCAAGATTTTTTGTATATTCATCCAAAGCTGCTCTGCCTTTTTCTGTAAGAGATATAGCTGTTTTCGGTTTTCGGTTTTCAAAGCTTTTCTTCATTTTTATGTATTTAGCCTCTTCTAGTTTCCTCAAGTGCGAACTCAAATTTCCATCTGAAACATCGATCTCTTTTTTTAGATATGTGAAATTAGCAGATTCGGTTTGAAGGAGTAAGATCATGATAGCAAGACGAACTCTGGAATGTATAATGGAATCTAATTCTGCAAAATTAGTTACCATTTTGTTTCCTTGCCAAACTATATAAATAGAAACCGGGAATAATATTATTAACAACTAAAAGCAAAATGAAAACTCCCATAAAAACGATCTCATTCCTAATGACTAGAAAGAGTATACTTCCAATCCACCAGAGGATTCCGGTGGATATATTTGCAATTCCCATTAACAAACATACCATTGTATAGATCACATGCCATTTATAGGCATTAAGTATGGGAAAGATGAAAGCAACAAAAAACATCGCTATCATAGTTACTATCCAGATAGTACCTAAACCAAGATCGGGATAATTATTACCACCTTTTTTTGCATAAATCTTTTTTGAATAAACAGTAGTTATAATAGCTCCTGCGATACCAAAAATTGCCCATGAATATCCAATTAGATGATCTAATCCTGCTCCTATTAAAACATACATAGCAATAATTGCACAAGAGATAAGAATACCCCATAATAAATGAGGGAAACCTGTATAGATTTGCTTTTTTTTAGTTCTCTCGATCATGTCCTTAATAACTTGTAACGCTTGTTCATTTGTAATTTGATCCATTTAATATCTCCTTTTTATTTTCAAAGTACTTTGCAATACAAAGCTACTTTTGAAATTGAGATGTTCTTGTCAAATTATTTTTATTTAATTAGTTCTTTCACATTTTTGATAAGTGTTTTATATTTCACACCACTTCGATCTTGATCCGTTTATTTATGCGTCCTTTGCTTTTGTATCCTACAATTTTTATCGTACCTATCTCGGAAGTATTTTTTACATGAGTTCCACCGTCAGCCTGCAAATCTAGATCACCTATCTTTACAACTCTGATCTCCGTTAAACTGGGAGGAAGTAAATTTATCTTGGTTCGTATCAGGTCAGGAATCTTTTCTGCTTCCGCTCGTGGCAAAGTTTTGGAAGTTACAGCCATACCTTTTTGAATCTCAACATTAACTTTCTCTTCAATGTCGGCGATCATTTCAGCATTCAGTTTCTCAAATTCAAAATCCAATCTACCTGCCAGAGGTTCGATGTTACCACCTGTAACCTGAGCATGATAATCTCGCCACACAATTGCACTGAGTGAATGCATGGAAGTATGCGTTCGCATCATCTTATAACGTCTTTCCCAATCTATTTCACCCAAAATCTCAGAGTTGAGAGCTGGAAGTTCACCTTCCAGAAAATGCAAGATCCTACCATCTATTCTTTTCACTTTGATCACACTTGATGTCTTGCCAGCAAACTTGAAAACACCAAGATCACAGGGTTGACCACCGCCGGTGGGATAGAAAGCTGTTCTATCCAGCACAACTGCATTTTCTTCAACTGCAATTTTTACCACTTTTGCTGTAAATTCTTTAAGATAACTATCTTCTAAATATAATAATTCAGTCATTACTTCTCCCATCAATTTTAATCTCATGTTCAAGAGAATAGTAGCAGATTTAAATTGTCAACTGAGAATTAACTGCTTATCTTTTAAGTAGAAAATTTAGCAGATGTAAACCTGATTTTTACTCATCTTGCTGTCCTTCTCTTTAAGAGAATGACCATAAGAAACTATAGTAAGAAAAGATCTGTCTCTCTGAGGTAAAGCTTTTATGTTTTCTCGCGAAGAGTCTCGGATCTTTTCCATTTATTGCTGAACAAACACCATTTTTACTAATTTATTTGATAGTGTTAACTAATTAAATGTTTGACATCGAATTAATTAGCAACAAATGTTGCTATTGAATTTCTAATTTTTATAAAAAATACAAACATACATGAAACTGGAGGAACAATGAAAAAGATATTTACCCTGCTCTTGATAATCATACTTTTCACCTGCACATCATTACTGGGAGACACCAAAATTAAATTATCTAAAAAAGTAAGCGAAGCTAAAGGTAAATTAGCCGGCAAAGTTACTGATAATAAAGGTTATCCTGTCCCTTCCGTAAATATAATGGTGATGGATAGTAAAACTCTTATTGCCAGTAAAAAAACCAATAAAAATGGTTCGTATCTTATTATTAATATTACACCCGGAGTTTATGATGTTATTTGTAAGCATGAAAGCTTTAGAATCCAAAAGTTCACCGGAGTGGAAATCAAACCTGATCTAACCACAACACTCAGCCTCACAATGCTTCAAAAAACTATTGAAACCGAAGGAATAAAAGTTGTTGAAAACAAAGCTGAAATAACACGACCTGCCACAACAGGCTCAGGAAAAACTGTTACTACACCAGTTGTTAAAGATGAACCCAATGTAGAGATTATAGCAAATGTAGAGATCATAGATGAAGAAGAACTAGGTACTGAAGAGCATGATATTGAGATAATTGAAACAATCGGCGCAACTTCTCTTGAACCTTACGAAGAAGTTTCTACTCCCACAATAGAAAAAAGAAAATCACCTTCTGAGAAAAATCCATCAACCAATTCGCGGACTAATTGTCCTTTTGAGTTGTAAATGTTAATTTCAACCTTGTTTGCCACATCCATAGAAAAGCTGATGTTTGTATCAGGATTGAACGGATTAGGGTAATTTTGGTTCAACAGGAAAGCGGCATTAATTGGAACTTCAGCCGGATCAACTCCGGTCATTGTGTCAAAATCCATAAATAGTATATCATCGAAAAGAAAAGTGTGTGTCATTGCAGATGTTTCCAGCATCATGGATTCATCACCAAAACTTAAACCGATGATATCTTCCAGATTGAATTCATAATTCTGCTGGGAAGTATTGATGTTTATTACTTCAGCCATTAAGCTAACAGCAAAGACCAAAACCATCATCATAATTAGAATTTGTTTCATCATTCCTCCTTTATCAATAATGAGAATCATTCTCATTTAAATAAGTTAACTTCCATTTTGTAGAATGCAAATTAATAATTTTCCTTAAGCAGCTAATTGCTGGGAATTGAGAGGGAATTTTATTAGACAGAAATCTTTCCTTGACTCCAAACTAATATTATTCCATTAGATAGCTGTAAGTTAAAATCAAATAACTTGCAGGGAGTGAACGATGAAAAAGTTCAACCTTACTATAATTGTATTTTTTCTTTTTCCTCTTTTTTTATCTGCTATGGATTTTGGTGCTAAATTTGAGATTTCAGGTGGACCTATTTTTTCCGGAGTAATTGGAATTCCCTTAAGTGAGAAACTGGAACTTGATATTTCAGCCGGAGGATTTCCCGAGATGATTTTCCGTTCGGATGCAAATATTAGATTTAAAAAAGAGAGGAAGTGGTTTCCATTTTATCTAACCGGTGTTGGTGTTATGAGCTTTTTTCGTGGTAATGCAGATGGGAAGACCATTGTTACTTTTCAGGCAAATGCTGCTATCCGTACTTTTCAATTATCCGTTTTAAAAATCTCACCCTACATAGGTATCCTCTATGTACCAAACTGGCTGAACAAAGACTTCGATGATGATCTGGATGATCTGGCAATTGTTCCAATGCTGGGTGTGGAGATGATGTACGGGAAATGACTCTTCTTCCCCTCTTGATTTAAGAGGAGGTCAGGGGGAGTTCAACAAATTATTTACACGTTCAAAATTACCTATTCCAAGAGCGTCCAAAATTAATTATTGCCATTGTAAAAGAATCAATTACTAATCCCAAAATTGCTCCAACAACACTCATATCTCCTTTACAAATATGTATTTCTTTTACCTGATCTAAGGGTATTTTGTATAATGCCTTATCATGCTCAATTGAAAGAAATTGACTATTAGAGATTGGAGCATTTAAATTCGCACTTGCTTGAAAAGTAACTAACAATGTATCATTTACACAGGAGATAAATTTACCCTTGATGATTTCATTGTTTTTTAAAGAAACTGTCAGCCAATTGTCTTTTGGTATTGATTCAATTTTTTCTAATTCAAGAGACTTTTTAATTTTAATCCCTTTTCCAGTTGAATAACCAATGATAGTACAACCCTCAATGAAGAACAAAGATACAATTACAATAACTATAAGTATTTTATTTATTTACCCTCCTAATAACACACTGTATTAAACTTTCAGAATTACCAATGACAATAGAAAAATTAATTACTTGCCTTTGTCGATCCTTCCTTAAAAGAACAACGTGCAAGATTCGTCAGGATGACGGTTGATTGAGGGCTACGTGTAAGATTCGTCCAGTCTCTACGCTCCGCTACGAACAGGCTAGCAGGATGACGGAAATACTTTTTTTTCTTGATTCTAGAATTAATTTAGATTGAGTTCTACTTCCACTGCTTACTTATCTCGTAACAGCAAATTGCTGTGCATACTCCCACATTCAAGGAATTCTTCCAGCCGGAAAGCGGAATTTGAATTATTTCATCTGCAAGTTTTAGTGTTTTCTCTGATATTCCCAAAGCTTCATTTCCCAATATAAGTGCACATGGTTTTTTAAATTCAATTTTTGTAATATCTTTTGAATAAGTGGTTGTTTCTAGAGCATAAACTGTAATGTTATCTTGTTTTAGTTGTTTTATTACTTCTTCAATGTTTGAATGTGATGACCAACTCACATGCTTTTCTGTACCCATTGCAGTTTTTTGCACTTTTTTATTATCTGGCGTGGGAGTGTATCCACAAAGATAGATCCGTGAAACTCCAAAACACTCTGCAGAGCGAAAAATTGAACCGACATTAAAGGCAGAACGCAAGTCATCTAATATCAAATAAAGCGGGATTGATGTTTGCAGCTTTGGATTTTCATCATTTGTTAGGATAATTAACTCATCATCAATTCTATCTTTGCCAAATTCCTGTTCAATTTGTACAGCAAGGTTGAGAAAGTCTCTCTTGGTTGAGCTTGTAATATCATTTTCAAGGCTATAATCCATGTATCTCAGGTAAGTTTGTAGTTCATTGAGTAAAACTGCTCGTAATGGTATATTCTGCCAGTTAGAATCAATTTTCGTAATGAGCTCAATAAGCTTTTTACCTTGTCTTTCGCGAGTGAATTCTTTAAAAATGTTTTCAGTAAATTTCATAAAAAAAGAGGAAGCTAATTGCTTCCTCTGATTAAAATATATTATCTCTAACCTTTGGTAACAGTCTTTTTCACATTCTTTTTCTTAGGCTTTAGATTCTCTAATTTAGCTTCCAATGTAGCATTTTCTGCTCTTAATCGTTCATTATCAGCTTTCATTTTCTTGTGCCTTTCCATAAAAGTATTATGATTATTTTGCGAAGTCTCCCATTGAAGTTTATATTCATTTCTCTTTTGTTGTAGCATTGCATTAGCTTTTTTCAGGGCATCATTTTCTGCCTTTTTAGAGTTGGAATTCTCTACATACTTATTATGTTTTTCGCTAAGATCTCTCCATTTCATTCGGGTTTCTTGTTCTCTGGCTTGTAGTTTTTTATACACATCGTTAAGTTTTTGATATTCTAATTCGTAGTTCAATTTTTTCTGTGTAACAACTTTGTTTTGTTTTGTTGGCTGGTCCTGCTTCATCGGTTGATTCTGCTTGATCTGCTGGTTCTGTTGAGCACTCAAACATAACATCAAACTGAGTAACATTAAAATAATAATTGTCTTTTTCATTTCTCCCCCTTGATCCTTTTTGTTTCTATTTGTAAACTTTCCCGCTTGATTTTTGTGTCAATAATTTTGTTGGATCTACTTTTACTACAACTCTTTTTCCAGACATGGTAGTATTTCAACTTGACATTCTGTGAGTAATAA
>Ga0307987_1000454_pt1 | contig 24728 bp, 18 predicted proteins | sample EllFjometagen181_FD_203157 | JGI IMG/M metagenome (GOLD analysis project Ga0307987, IMG submission 203157) | Marine microbial communities from Ellis Fjord, Antarctic Ocean - #181 | ecosystem: Environmental > Aquatic > Marine > Unclassified | place: Southern Ocean | collected 2014-10-08 | reverse complement strand
CTGGATCTACTCTGGAAGTTGTAACATGGAACATAGAGCATTTCCCAAAAGATCTGGATACAACTGTGGAATATGCTGTTCAGGTAATACGTGGTGTGGATGCCGATATATACGCTCTACAGGAAATTGAGAGTAATTCATATTTTGAAGATGTTATCGAGATGTTGAACAATGATGATAATGAAAATACCTGGGATGGATATCGTGCGACTACAGCGAGTTATTATGCAAATCTGGCGTATATTTACAAAACGAATATTATCGAAATATCTGATATTTATGAGATATACGCTTCTTATGAATACAGCAGGGAATTCCCACGCCGTCCGTTAATGATGGAAATGCAATGGAATGGAACCGATGTATATATTATTAATAATCATCTTAAAGCAATGGGTGACGGTTATCTGGATCTGGGTGATGAATGGGATGAAGAGACCAGAAGGTTCGATGCATGCAATTTGCTGGATGAATATATCTCTCAAAACTTACCGGATGAAAATGTGATCGTTTTGGGTGATATGAATGATGAACTTACAGATTCGCAAAGTAATAATGTTTTCATTTCATTTTTGAATGAAACTGATGAATACGATTTTGCTGATATGGAAATTGCAGAAGGTCCTTCTGTTTACTGGTCGTATCCTAGCTGGCCCAGTCATCTTGATCACATCTTAATAACAAATGAGCTGTTTGATGAATTTATATTAGAAGATTCTGATATTCAAACATTATGTGTTGACGATATTCTTGATGGTGGTTGGAGTGAATATGATGACCGTGTATCAGATCATCGGCCGGTTGGCTTGAAACTTGCATTTTAAGATTTTGGACGATTAAGGGTAATCGTTCCTACTTAAAGAAATTTAATATTCAGGAGGATTTATGAAAAATTTTATTATTATTTTTATCATTACGGTTTTTTTTGTGACTACTTTAGCATCTGAAACTTCTTATGTGCCAGGACAGATCATGATTCAACTTTCTAGCTTTGACGAAGATGTAATTATGGATCTGGAAACTGACATGAAAACAATAAACTTACATAAAATCAGATTACTTTCTGGAAGAATGAACATCTGGTTATTCGATTTTGAAGTAGGAAAGCTTTCTGATTCCAAAATAAAACAACAACTTATCGATCACACTTTGGTTCAGAAAGCTCAGTTCAATCATTATACATCACAGCGTGAGATCTTTCCAAATGACGAATCTTTTGAATTGCAATGGAACATGTTCAATAATGGAGGCATAGGTGTTGAAGATGCAGATATTGACGCTACAGATGCCTGGGAGATAACAGAAGGCGGTGTAACTGTGCTGGGAGATACACTTGTAATCGCAGTAATTGACGGTGGATGCGATCTTACACATGAAGATTTAAATCTTTGGAAGAACGTGCATGAAATTCCAAATAATAGCATAGACGATGACAACAATGGTTATGTTGATGATTATGATGGATGGAATGCTTACAATCATTCAGGGAACGTACCTACAGATAGTCATGGAACACATGTATCTGGAATTGCCGGTGCAATTGGGAACAATGAGCTGGGTGTTGCAGGGGTAAATTGGAATGCTAAGATCATGCCGGTTGCAGGTGATTCTAGCGTAGAATCTGTTGTAGTAGAAGCTTATGGATATGTGTTGGAAATGCGTAAGATATATGATGAAACGGGCGGAGAATTTGGAGCTTATATAATTTCAACTAATGCCTCTTTTGGAGTTGATTATGGTAATCCTGCCAATTATCCTTTGTGGAGCGCAATCTATGATTCTTTAGGAGTGGCAGGAGTCCTAAGTGCTGCTGCTACAATGAATATTCATACAAATGTGGATGAAGTTGGTGATATGCCGACAGCTTGTGAAAGCGATTATCTGATAACAGTGACCAATACAACAAAATACGATGTGAAACACAGTATGGCTGCCTATGGTTTAGAAACAATAGATCTTGGAGCACCTGGAAGCAGTGTTTACGCTACAAATTATAATAATGGTTATTCATTTAAAACTGGTACCTCGATGGCAACTCCTCATGTTGCCGGTGCAGTGGCAATGATGTTTTCTGCAGCAACAGAAGAATTTTTATTGGAATATGAAGCTAATCCTGCTCTAAAATGTTTAGAAGTGAAGCAGTATATTCTTGATGGAGTTGATATCCTGCCAGATCTGGACGGATTTACAGTTTCTGGGGGTAGGTTAAACCTGAATACTTCTCTCGAATTGATGCCGAACGTAAATATTATTGAAAATGATCTACCTGCTTCAGCGATCCAATTAGCAAATTATCCAAATCCATTTAATCCTACTACAACAATTTATTTTGAGCTTAACACACAAAACATCGTAAATCCTGAAATTGGGATTTATAACTTAAAAGGACAAAAGATAAATAATATTCCAGTTAACCTGAATGGAGATGAAGGATCGGTTAATTGGAATGGAACCGACCAAAATGATCAACCTGTTTCTAGTGGAATATATTTTTACAAATTGAATATTGAAAATTCCCCTGTGAACAAGATGATATTAATGAAATAGGAGATTTCATGAAAAGAATTATACTCACAATTTGTCTTTTACTTACAGCAGTTTTATGGGCAGAAGAACTTCCAAAAATTGAATATGATAAACTAACAATTGGAGAAGAACAAACGTTAGAAATTATGACCTGGAATATCCAGAATTTTCCTAAAAGTGAATTCAGTATTCATTACGCAGCGGAAGTTATTAATGCCATTGATGCCGACATTATAGGTTTACAGGAGATCGAGAGTGATTCTGCCTTTGTTGTTCTACTGGAAAATTTACAGAAGCAAGATCCGGAAGATAAATGGAATGGATTCCGGGCAAATACAAATGAATGGGAAATGAACCTGGCTTATCTCTATAAATCGAGTGTAATAAAAGTGGATACCATTTACCAGATCTATCCCGATGATGAAATTTATCATAAACCATTTCCCAGAAAACCTCTGATATTGGAATTTTCTTATGTCGAGCAGAAATTTTATGTTATTAATAATCACCTAAAAGCAATGCCGGGCGAGAAGAACGTTGTGCGCAGAAAAGAAGCCTGCAGATTGTTGCATGAATACATTGAAGAATTCTTACCGGAAGAAAATGTAATATTATTAGGAGATCTGAACGATCAACTTACCGATGCAGTAGAGGAAAATTCTTTCAATGTCTTTTTGGACGATAAGCAGAATTACTATTTTGCAGATTGGCTTATTGCGGCAGATAGTACAGCCAATTGGAGTTATCCATATTGGAAATATCGTGGACATATCGATCACATTCTCATCTCCAACGAACTTTATGATGAATACGAAAATGCAGATTCATTTGTAAAAGTGATAACTATAGATAAATTTATGGAAGGTGGAGAAGACTCCCGTTATAAATATATTACAGATCACCGACCGGTTGTGATTAGATTGAAGTTTTAAGATTTTTTATTAATTTTTCAATTGAATACTTGCATATAGAGGAAGATTAATAAAATCATCTTGTTGAACAAAATTTCTTGGAGAAAGACGATATATTAGTTTAGGATTATATTTATTCCCATAACTTCTTAAGCTTTTGATGTTTCTGTTCAATCCACTTTTTACTTCCACAGGATAAATATTTTTACCTTTTTGGAGTATGAAATCAACTTCTGCATTGCTTTTTGATGTCCAATAAAAAAGTTCATTATATCCATACGATATTAGTTCAGAAGCAATAAAGTTTTCAATAAAAGCTCCATTATATTCAGAAAATAGTTTTGTTGGTTCAAGAATAATATCTGAAGTAAGATTTAGCATTGCTCCCAATAAACCTGAATCAAGCAGATAAATTTTGAATTTGGAATAATCAGTATAACCGGTAAGAGGAAGTTTTGGTACTTTAATATTGTAAACTACATTGATCAATCCTGCTTTTTTAAGCCATTCAATTGTCTGCACGAATGTAGATGAACGTGCTTTTTTATGTATATCACCATACTTAAATTTTTTGTTTTCCTTTGCCAATTGGGTAGGTATAGAATTCCATAATTCTGAAGTTTTAATAGCTTGCGATTTAACTGTATATTTAGAAAAATCTCGTTTATAAGCTTCAAGTATTTCATTTTGTATTTTTCTCACGGAATTAATATTCCGATTATTCATATAATCTTGTAATACTTCAGGCATACCACCTAAATAAAGATACATTCTCAAATGTGAAAGCAACTTTTCGTGTATTATTTCTGGAAAGGATTCCAAGTTAATATTGTTTAATAGATTCTCGGCAAGCAGATTTTCTTCAAATGCATCTAAATATTCAATAAAAGACATAGGGTACAATGTCATGAAATTTACTTTGCCTACTGGAAAACTAGTTTCCTTTCCGAAACTTACTCCCAATAATGAACCGGCTGCAATAATATTATAATTTGGTGCTTGCTCGCAAAAATATTTTAAACTTGTTAATGCCCTCGGTGCTACCTGAATTTCATCAAAGAAAATTAATGTATCAGTTGAAGTTATCTTTCGCCCAAGATAAAGACTTATGTTATCAACAATTTTTTCAGGTTTAAGTTCATTATCGAATAATGTTTCAAGATTCGGATTTTGCTCGAAATTTAGATAAATAATATTTGAATATTCCTTGCGACCGAATTCATTGATAAGGTAAGTTTTCCCAACCTGACGTGCTCCCTGTACTAATAGAGGTTTACGTTTGCTGCTATTTTTCCAAGAAATCAACTTTGCATATAAACTTCGTTTCATGCAATTACCTCCTTAAAAGTGCTGTAAACTATAAAAATAACCTATCAATATATGTAAAGTAAAAATATTTTACCTCCCTAAAAATGTAAATATAAGAAAGAATTATCTACTGATAAATGCAGATTAATTAGAAATAATCTCATAAAAAATGTTAATATTACTCAATAACTTAACTACTAAACGTTTTAACCTTTCTACTTATTATTCCTTAAGAAAACAACTTTAGCGGATTTCTATTTAACCTTCGGAAGGGGTTTGAAAAATCTACTCTTCCGGTTCCAGATGTACCATTACATCGATTATTTTTTTATTACTACTTATAAGTGCTTGCTGTACATCTTCTGAGATGTCATGACCTTTCGTAACAGTAATATTGCCATCCACTTCTAAATGCAGATCCAGATAAATGGAACTACCCAATTTACGACTTCGCATTTTGTGGAATCCTTTCACACATTCAATTTTAGAAATAACCTCAGAAATGTTTCCATATTCATCATCTGTTATACCAGTATCAACCAGCTCATTAATATTTTTAAAAATTATCTCAAAAGCAACTTTAGCAATAAATGCTGCTACTATTACAGCACCGATATGATCCAGGATCATTAATTTGGGATTGATGAGAGTTGCAGCAACTGCTATAAGCACAGGTATAGATGAAAGCGCATCTGTACGGTGATGCCAGGCATTAGCCTTAACTGCTGATGAATTTGTTTTTACTCCAATCTTATAGGTTTTGTGGAAGAGCAATTCCTTGAAAATTATTGAAATAATAGGACCAATTATAGTGAAAAGTTTTAGCCGTTCTACATGATCATGATCTATTGTTGAAATTGCATGATAGCCAATGCCACCTGCAGCGGACAGCAAAATCAAACCTATTACAATAGTGATAAAGGATTCTATTTTCTGGTGACCGTAAGGGTGATTCTCATCCGGTGGAGCTGTCCAGTATTTTACACCTAGTAAAATTACCAGATCGGTGGAAGTATCAGAAAAACTATGGGCTGCATCTGCTACAACTGCCTGACTATTCCCCAGAAATCCCAGTACAAACTTGATGATGGAGATAAGCACATTCAATACTAATCCCCAAAGCGTGATCTTCATTATTTCTTTTTTATTATTCATACTAAACTAAACAACTAAGCTGTAAAAACCTTGTCAATGCAATATTGGTAAATTGCCACTACTTTTTCCATCACTATGAGGAGTCTTCATGTTAATCTTTTAACGAAGAGCAGGGGAGATTATTTATTATTTTTATAACTTCTTTACTTTAAATCTCAACACTGTTTTCAATTTCTCCGGTGCAATTTTTCTGGCATCAGAAAGATATATTTCCCGGTGAACTTTTGATATCCGAGATAGATTTTCCTGTTCTGCAAAATCTTCCATTTGTTTAAAACTTTGTGGTTCGTTGTCGTAGCTGCCCAAATGCATCATTTGAACACACTTTCCATCTATTATTTTCTCAAATTTAACTTTATTCAACAAGTCATGAGGCTTTTTCTGCTTCGTCTGTTCAAGCATCATTTGTGCAAATTGTTCATCAATGAAATCCGGTTGTCTAATCATCAATTTGAATATGAGGTCATTTTTATCAAATTTACCATTAAATTTTTTCTTGGCTTCTTCATTTAGATCCCAGACACCTTCCAGCGGATAAACAGTATATTCAAAATATCCTTTGGGCTTCAATCCTTTTTTGGGGCTCATTTTTATGGCATAAGAAAGCGAATACAGAACTCCAATATATTCAGGGAAAAAATCATCGTTGGGATTTCCAGTTCCTTCAATTGTGAAAAACTTATATTCGGGGATTTGAATTGTTTCCGGTTTGTTTTTTGGCAGATAAATTCCTTTTTCCTTTTTTCTCCATTCATGTTTCATGTATTATCCTCCTTTTTTGCAGTCGTTTTATATGTATTAACTGTTTTTATATCTTTTTTTTTCCTTCAATAACTGAGGATTGGGGACGACTTTTAACCTTGAAAGGGTTTCTGTCAAAAAGTCTTCTTGCTTAATCCTTTTAAGGTTTCTTTCATTTCTTCTACCAACCTTAAAATTGCTAAATGAAAGAAAAAATGATAGAAGCGATTTCAAGGTCTACATACAGTCATTCTTAAATTTATAATCTGAAATCCGAATCATAGCACTTCGCAGTCGCTTTATAAGTATTAGTGGTTTTAATTATTTTATTATTTAAATTCATAAAATCCTTATATAATTTTCAAAACGAAACTGTCAAATACTGATATTTATTAAATACTATTTTAGGCAGGCACCAAAAGAGCCATTGTTGAAGAAATATATATTTTTGTTTATTAGGAAATCATGTTTGTTTATCATATTACGCTTTCTCATATGTTAATAATGTTGATTTAATTAAGTCACGTAATTTTGGGTTCACTTTTATTTCTTCTGCGTAGTTATTCCATGAGGATACTATTATATTAATTTCATCGATAATTTTATCTGCTTTTTTAATATTCATTGATTTAGCAATTTCCAATAAATCACTTTTGAGAATGTCTTTTCTCTTACCATTAATGCTTAAAGCATGCTGATTTACCCAAACACTACTGGGGCTATAAGCATGACAAATGTCATAAGCAGGAGCCAGTTCCCAATCATTATTTTTTTTTAAGCGAAAAGCAAAGTTTTTAGTATGATCATCGCAATTTTGAGCAAGTACATTAAATACCATTCGACGATACATCTGTTCGGCTTGTGGATATGGTAAACGAAGTAGGCGCATGGTTTGAAATAATTGTTCATAACTATAGCTATTAATTTCATTAAAATCATAATGTTGCATTGCACAAAATGTTTGAATGTGATACTTCTGATTATTATCCCCCCTATCAAATCGTCTAGTCATGAAATGGGCTCTGCCATTTTCTTCTAACAAGTTAGAATCCATCATATTTATTCCACAATCTTTAGCCATGTTATAATAGGCCATCTCAACATGCCCATAACCATTACTCTCTCCAAAATGTGTATCATTTACGCCGTCTAACTTTATAAGCCAATGCTCGAATCCTTTTGGGGCATTGGTTTGCCCTGATCTCACTTGTCCGGTTTTATCATTATAAGCAATTATTGCTTTTGGTCTTGCTCCCCCAGCTGATGTTCCTATTTTTAATATTTCCCTCATTGCTTGTTGTTCATTTTCTTCTATGTTTATAATAAAAGACTCTCTTTTTCGTAGCATTTTTTTAGCAATATCAACAAGACTGTTAATTTCAACGTGAAAAGTGTATTTTTTTGGTTTAAAGTATGCAGGTTCAAATTCCAATGCTCCCATTCCTCTAGTTCCAATAAAACAGAGTTGTTCTACTGGGTTCATACTATTAGGTGAACGTCCTTCTTGTGCTAACCAAATATTTATTAGTTGGTTACCATATCTATCTGGCAACACATCTGCTAATAATCCTGGTAAACCTTTGAAGGTGTCATACTGGCTTTTTTTTGAAGCTCTAATTTCAGGGAATGAATAGATTTTATTATTTGTGGAAAGAGGCATCTTTAATGGAGATAGTTCAAATCTTGTCCTTACAAATTTTGGGTCATATTCAAAACTTGCTATACCCTTACCTTCATCCCAGGCAATTGCTCCTACAGTCATATCCCATATTTTTACAAATGCTGTTTCCATGTTTACCAATCACTTTTAGCGCTTTTATTAGTTTGTGGTTTTCTGGCACGTTGCCTTTTTTTTTGTTCTAATTTTGCCAATTCGATAGGGCTTATTTGTTGTTTTATCTGGAATATATTGAGTAAATCTAACAAATTCAAAGCTCTTAAAATCTGAATTAGCAATAGCAATGAAACAGGTTCACCATTCTCAATCTTACTTAAAGTCCATCTATTAATTCCGGCATCTACAGCTATTTGTGCTTGTGTTTTGTTCTTAATTAATCGTTGTTGTTTCAAGTATTCACCAATGGCAGCGATAATTGCTTTATCACTCATTGCAGTCCAATCAATGTTGGTATTATCCATCACTAATCCTCCTATTTGTACTTAATGTTGGTATCTACCAACAATTTTAGTGATATCTTGTCAACAATTAAAAATATTGCTCGTTAATATTGGTTTTACCCAACACTAAAGAATGATAAGAGGTGTAAGGTTAGCATTTGCCAACAGGAGGATGCATTAATCTCTCAAATATAATTCAATAAGATAATACTTCGCAGTCGTTTTATATGTATTAACTGTTTTTATATCTTTTTTTTCTTTCTTCAATAACTGAGGATTGGGGACGACTTTTAACCTTGAAAGGGTTTCTGTAAGAAAAGTCTTCTTGCTTAATCCTTTTAAGGTTTCTTTCATTTCTTCTACCAACCTTAAAATTGCTAAATGAAAGAAAAAATGATAGAAGCGATTTCAAGGTCTACATACAGTCAGTCTTAAATTCCTACCCAAGTATAGCTTTGATCAATAAAGGTAATGAACCTGCAACATTGCCCAAAATATGGACCATGATTGCCGGATAAACACTTTCAGATTTTTCTCGATAATAGGCAGCGAGAACTCCGATAGTAGTTGCATTAAAAACAATGAACAATACAAAAAAGATTGAACTACTGAATTTAAATACAGAGAAATGCATTGCTCCGAATATTATTCCGGAAATCCAAACAGAAAGAGTAAGCTTGCAAAATTTGTATTTTTTAAAAATATTAAGTAATGATTGTATCAAACCTCTGTTAAAAATTTCTTCACAAATACTCGACCATAACCATACAACAATAATTATTTTCAGGAAAGATCCGCTATCCGGGAATCCCATTTCGTTAGTATCACCAAAGAGATTTCGCAATAATCCCATAAAAAGCAATCCATAAACAATTCCACCACCTAATGTTAAAGCAACAGTCTGCCAGATAAGTTTGAAATAACTTATTTTCTTGGGTAATTTCAATCCGAAATCACTAAGTTTCATTGTTGGTATCAGCAGCATTGTTACAATTGAGAATAGCACAAATAAGAATTTAAAGCTTATATTTTTTAGATAAAAATCAGTTTGGAAAATTTCCGGTAATAATTTTACTAATTGTGAAGAGATCTTTCCAGAGCAGTTTATTATGATATATCCCAGCATCAATACTAATATAAGTACGATCATTGGCTTTTTCAATAACTTATTCATAAACTCTCCTCAGAATTATTATAAGTATTAGTGGTTTTCATTATTTTTACTTCTTATTTTTCTTTTTCTCTCTCAACAACGGCATTGTGTATTCATTATACAGCTCAAACAAAAATTCTATTCTGACAGTTTCATTTGTAAATGTTTGTGGACGATAACACAAATCTACAGCTTTATCTAACTCTTGATGTGCCTTAACTAATTTTGGCGGCATTGTTAAAAGATCATAAAGATCTGCCAGACTGCTTTCAGGGAAATTTGTTCGGATATCTAAAACCTTTCGAGCTTTTTCTTCTACTTTCTTTTTTTTCTTTTCATTTGGATCTTTTGGCCATGGATAGTTGTTATAGACTAAATCCTTTGAATACCTGAAATCACTTTTTATTCTTCCGCAAGTATATTTTACCCAAGTCATATTCATATTTGACATTAATATTCCAAAGGAAAAAAGGTCTGCATTAGGTATAGACATGCAACTATCACTTGCAATAAAATTGCTATTGAAAAACCCCATCGGTATATATTTTCTATTTTCAGAGGAATGTCTTGGTACTACTATAAATGTTTCAGGTCTATTCCTATCTCTAAATAATGCTGGAGTTGAAGCGTGTTTTTGTGTAGATGGTGCTTTGCTATTTAATCGAAATTCTTTTACTTTTTCAATTCTTTCAATAACTTTAGGCATACTCCTCAATTCAGAAGGAGAAACATCTTCTAACCACAAACACCATCTTTTTTTCCCGCTTAAGAACTCTCTTGCACTAATAAGAGGTAAAATATATTGTTTCGATTTCGGTTCTTCTTTTATAAAAACTTTGTATTCTGTATCACTTAAAATGAGATTCCCACCATCTAATGGCATATTTCCAAATCTCATTTTTGGGCTATCTACTATTGGTTTACTTTTTCTTAAAACTACCAGATCTGCAGCATCTACAAGATATGGATTAATGTTGTTTGCCTTTAATTGAAGAGGTTCACCATTGATATTTTCATAATCAAAAATCTGTTTATTGCTAATATCAAAATTGGCAAATCCAATAATTACTACATGAACAGCAGCATTACCTTTTGCTTTATTCTTCCAATTAAATGTACGGTGTGCAAAGTGAATTTTTATTCCAAAATTAATAATTAGCTCATTCCATAAAATTCCGACTTGTTCTCCCTGTGCAATAGAATTTGTAGAGACAAAGGCAACTTTGATTTTTGTGTTTTGAATATATTGAGCAGCGCGAATATACCAAGCCGTTACATAATCAAGTATTTTGCAATTTTTAAGACCTGTAAAAACAGTTGCCATTTCCTCTCTTTGTTGGCTATTTAATAATTTTGAACCAATAAACGGAGGATTTCCTAAAATATAGGAAAGTTCTGTTTTGGGAACAACTTCTTGCCAGTCAATTTGTAAGGCATTTGTATTCATAATTTTGGCAGCTTTTTTTAGAGGTAAACGGGCAAAATATTGTCCAAATTCTTCAGAAATTTTCATATTCATTTGATGATCAATCAACCACATGGCAGTTTCGGTAATTCGAGCTGCAAATTCATCGTATTCAATTCCATAGAATTGATCAACATCCAACCAAATAATATCGGAAATATCAAGAACGAGTTCTTCACTTTTAAATAATTCACGCAGAATTTCTATTTCCAGTTGTCTTAATTCTCTGTAAGTAATAATTAAAAAATTTCCACTACCGCAAGCAGGATCAAGAAATTTGAGAGTTGATAATTTTTTATGAAATTCATTGAGTTTAGGTTTACTGGATTTAACTTTCTTAAATTCTTCTCTAAGCTCATCGAGAAAGAGAGGTTTTATAAGTTTGAGTATATTTTTTTCTGATGTGTAATGTGCACCAAGATTCCTGCGTTCTTCAGGATTCATTACCGATTGGAATAATGAGCCGAAAATTGCAGGTGATATCTTTCCCCAATCAAGAGAAGAAGCCTCAAGCAAAATATCTCTCATTTTAGAATTAAATGCTGCAATAGGTAAAGGCTCTTCAAATAGCTTTCCATTTATATAAGGAAATGCATTAAGGTGTTCATCAAGATTTGTTAACCGTTTTTCATTTGGAGTATTTAAGACCTGGAAAAATTGAGCAATTAAAGCACCCAGATTGCTTCCGTCTTTGTTGGTTTTGGTATCTATAAATTCTTTAAAAATGTCTTTTTCAAAAATTCCGGTATCGTCAGCAAATAAGCAGAACAAAAGCCGCACTAAATAAACTTCCAGCGGATGACCTTCATAGCCAAAATTTTTAAGTTGGTCGTGAAATTTTCCCATTAGTTCTGCAGCTTTAATATTTACGGGATCTTCTTCTTTGAAAGTTCGCTTTTGATAACCGGCAATAAAACCAAATAGTTTTACATTTTTATAAAAGTCTTTTAGTTGGAATTCATGTTCGGTTTTTTCTTCCAGATCGTAAAGTTTGATTTTTTCAAAGTCAGAAAATAGAATATATTTTGGAAGTTCATGTTCTTTGAGACCAGGGAAATAATCAGTTGCTTGAGAATAAGCTTTGTCTAAATCTTTTCCTTTAGATTTATGTTCAACAAGTAATGTCCCTTTCCAAAATAAATCTACAAAACCTTGTTTATCTCCGAGTTTTTTTACAGGTTCTTCAAAAGTTGCAACACGTCTGCGTGATATTCCGAAAACATTAAAAAAGTCATTCCAAAATGTGTCTTTCTCAGCTCGTTCTCTTGTTTCATCAATCCACTCTTTTGAGAATTGTAAAGCTCTATCTTTTATTTCATTCCAACTTAATGCCATAATTCATCCTGAGAATATTTTTTTGTTTTTTAGCTTATTGAAATAAGCAAAATCGAAATTGAAAACGAATTGGATAGGTGTCAATAACAAAACTATTTGATGTGGTAAAATAGTTTTGTTAAAACATTTCATAATTTTCTCCTTTTCTTTGTTCAACACGATGTAACATTATCACATTCGAAATTGTTAAAGCTTTGGTAATGTGTCAATTAGAAAAGTGAAATTATGAAAGAAGAACAGGAAAAAAATGGTCGTCATTCTGCCTGCCACGTCGAAGCTGGCGAAGAAGGGACGTATCTTGTACGTTGTTCTCTTAAGGAAGAAGTGACGAAAAGAAATAAAAAAGGAAAGCAGAAAATAGCCCATGACTTTAGTCGTGGGAATTAATAACATCTCTCATCATTGCAAATAGAAAAAGCCTCTGATCTACTTTAATAAACCAAAGGCTTGATATTTATAGTTTAATTTTTAATCAAATGCTTTATCAGTCGTCCAAACTTCCCATACTTTTCCAACCAGTTCCGGTCCTGGTTTAAGCGTCATTTTACCTGGTTTCCAACCGGAAGGTGTAGCTTCACCACCTTTAGTCTTTCTTACTAATTGGAACGCCTGGATCTGTCGCAGTGTTTCATTCACATTTCTACCTACGGGTGGTGTGAGCACTTCATATCCCTGCACATTTCCATCCGGATCAATAATAAAACGACCGCGGGTTTCCACTCCACCGGCTTCATCATAGATACCATAAATTTGGCCGACTTTTCCACCGGCATCAGACATCATAGCATAGGGTATCCCACCTTTCACCATTTTAGAAAGTTCATTTTCGTCCCACATTTTGTGTACAAATACACTGTCTACACTCATAGAAAGAACTTCAACTCCGAGCTTTTGGAATTCAGGATATTTATCGGCAACTGCCGATACTTCGGTAGCTCACACGAATGTGAAGTCGCCAGGATAAAAACAGAGCACGACCCACTTTCCTAAATAATCTGATAATTTAACATTAATAAATTTTCCTTTTTGATAAGCCGGTGCTGTAAAATCCGGTGCTTTTTGTCCAACCTTGATCATATTTTCCTCCTTCTTAGTTTCAATAGGTTCTTCCTTTGTGTCAGTTTTCATATTGTCAGCCACAGGTCCACCTGTAGGTCTGGCACAACCAATTTTAATTTCTTCGGGCATAATAAGTGACCTCTCTCTTTATAACTATACAGTTTGTACTAATTTTCTGCTAAGTCTATGATGGTTACTTGTGCTTTTCGTTCTCATCCTTCAACAATCATAATACATATTCAAAACTCATTTTATTTAGTTTGTATGTCAATCATTTTCACTAAAATTAATTATATTAACCAGAGTAAATATTTTTTGCAAAATTTTGGAATAAAGAAATACTATACAGGCAAGTTATAATAGTGCAAATGTTCAACTTATAAGTACACAAACCTACAATTAATAACAAAAAACAGCTCACCCAAATTTCTTTGAGTGAGCTGTTGTATTTATTTTTGCTCTATTTTAATAGCAGGCATTTTTTCATTGCAACAGTCTTTCCATCAACGATGAGTTTATATAAATAGATCCCTGAACTTACAGATTGCAGGTTTGAATCTGTACCATTCCAAGTAACAGAACCTTCCCCTCCACTCTGCGTGATCTTTAGAGTTTTAACTTTTTGTCCTTTCAAATTATAAATACCAACTTCAGAATTATTAGTATTTATGGAGCTAAGTGAATAATAAATCGTAGTTGTTGGATTAAATGGATTAGGATAATTACCTTTTAGCTCAGTTTTGTTAATAATTATTCCATTAACTCCCGTTCCTGTAAATTCAAAATCAAGTTCCATAATATCAGAGCTACCAAGGTCATAAACAGCTTGAATTCCAGCAGTATAGATTTGTCCATTGATCAAATTCTCAAAAAGCCATTGAGTTTCTGAAGTACTAAACATTTGAGCATCCAAGAAAACATCATACCCTACCAAGGTTACACCTGGTGATGGGATTGGCGGATCCCAAGTTGCTAATCCTGTGGCTGGGTCTACTACAAAATTTTGAGGTGGATTGAAAACAGGATTTTTTTCTACAACATTAGAAATTGCAGCTTCTGCTTCAATGCCGTTTGTATATTGAGCAACAACAGCATATTGATACATCTCAGGTTCAAGTTGTTCCCATTCAGTATCTATATAAACTGTTTCAGTTATAGAAGTAAGTAACTCCCATAGCGCTGGAGTTTGGTTATTATCTTCTGTGAAACGTAAAATATCATAAATCTCAAATTCTCTTGTAGCAGGTGAATCCCAGGATAATGTAACTTCTGTATTCTCGTCATTTACAACAGCAATAACATTACTTGCAGGTATTGCAGTTTCACTCAAAGTTATAGTTTCTAAATTTATATTTTGATTACCAACAGCTACAGTTTCTGTATAGATCTCATAACCTTCTAAAGTAATTTCTATAGTGTAATCATCATATTGTTCAACTTCTGGGAAAACAAAATCTCCATTAGCATCTGTTAACATCTGGTAGCTTTCGTCTCCTGTAAGAGTAACATCACAACCTTCTAAACCAATCTCTGGTTGATCACTGCCTACAACGTGTCCGCTTAATTCAATTGTCGTTATCGGGTCTGGGATATAAGCTGCACCACCAGTTGAATGATAAGCAGGATAAGGATTAGGGAATTCAACCCACGTTCCACCAGTACCTTGAGAAATATCATAAGCAAAGTAAGGAATTCCGTCATCTCCACGTGTTGCTGTTAGATAAACTGTGTTGTTGCCAACAGCCATACCTCGTCCTTGTCCGTTGCTGGCAGGAATTGAACCCGTGAGCTGGATCATTTCACCTGTATCAATATTAATAGAATAGAGTCCGGAAGCACCATATTCGGTATAGCCATAAAAAAGATCATCAAGTGGGTTATAATCAAGAGCAAAGAACAGAAAGCCATATCCGCTATAAACATCCAGGGCTAATGTGGCTACTCCGGTTGTAGTGTCTATACTGTAAATACCTTTAGTAGCAGCATAATTAGAAAAGCCCCAAAGTGTTTCTCTGCCATAAGCAAGGCTATGTATATCTTCACTGATCGTGCAGATCTGTTGTGGAGATGAAGTTAAGCTTGCTTCATAAAGATGGGTTGTGAATGATCCTTCACATAGATAGAGTATTCCATCTGGTGTTGCAGCAGCTCCGCTTACATCAAAAGAGTAGTGGGGATCCCAGGTTACATTAGGAAATCCACTCATATCCGTAGAAAAAGTGGGAGGAGCAGAGCCTTCTAATCCTACAAAAAGCGTTCCTGCACTTGCAAAAGTAATGAGACATAGAAATGTAATAATTATTGTAAATCTTTTCATTCTGTACGTCCTCCTTTTTATTTACTTAACTTAGAAAAATCTTTAACTCATCAATGAAATTTTTGACAAACTAATTTGTCAAATACTTATTAAAAGATTGATGTTTATGAAATATATTAGAAGAAAAATGATAAGAACCGATTACGAATTATTGATATATCTGCAATGCATTTAGAGAATTATATAATTAATGCATCTTGACATTTACTTAATATATTTTTTTTAGGAATAGTAAGTTCGCAAACAGACTTATGTAAAACATTGGAGAGAAAATGGAAAACTTAAATCAGCTACTAGCTGTTAAAAGACAAAAGTTGGAAAAGCTAAGAGAATTGGGTGTGGATCCGTATCCAACGCGTAGTAAAAGAACACATAAAATAAAAGACCTAGTAAATAAAAAAGATGAGTATATTTCTTCGGAAGAAGTTGTGACAATTACCGGAAGATTAAGAGCGATGCGCCGCCAGGGGAAAGTTGGTTTTGGTAACATTGCTGATGATAGTGGCAATATACAGATCTTTGTGAAAAAAGAGCTTGTTGGTGAAGAAAATTATGAAGTATTTAAACTGCTCGATCTGGGTGATTTTGTGCAAATTGAAGGCGTATGCTTTGTAACACAACGCGGTGAATTTTCCATTCGAGCTAAAGTTGTAACCGTATTGGGTAAAAGCTTGCTACCGCTTCCAACAGTAAAAGAAAAAATGGTTGATGGTAAGAAACAGCGCTTTGATGAATTTACTGATATAGAGCTTCGTTATCGTAAACGTTATCTAGATTTACTCTTAAACCCGGAAGTGAAAAATAATTTTGAGATCAGAGCACAAATAATTAAAGAGATTAGAAGTTTTCTTGATGATAGAGATTTTATGGAAGTGGAAACACCAATTTTGCAGCCGCTGTATGGTGGAGCAAATGCACGTCCGTTCGTCACACATCACAACACACTTAATATTGATCTTTATATGCGTATTGCTTTGGAACTTTATCATAAAAGACTTATTGTAGGTGGAATTGAACGCGTGTTTGAAATTGGGAAAAACTTTAGGAATGAAGGAATGGACAGAACGCATAATCCCGAATTTACAATGTTGGAACTCTATCAGGCATATGCGGATTACAACGATATGATGAGCCTTACAGAGGATATGGTAATACATGTTGCAAACAAGGTATATGGCAAGGAATCAGTTCAGTTTGGTGACAGGGAAATTTCTTTTAAGAAGCCGTGGAAACGTGCTTCTATGATAGATCTTATCAAAGAGGAAAGTGGATTTGATGCTTCCGATTTTGATTTTGCTAAGATCAAAGCATTCTGTGAAGAACATGGAATTGAAGTACAAGAAACTGATGGTCCCGGCAAACTCATAGAAGCCCTTTTTGAAAAATTCGTGGAACCAAAGTTAATTCAGCCAACTTTTGTAATAGATTTTCCAAAAGAAGTCTCACCACTGGCAAAAGTTAAACCGGGGCATCCAAATCTTACAGAGCGTTTTGAGCTGTTCATGAATGGAAATGAATATGGGAATGCTTTTACCGAATTGAATGATCCGATTGATCAACGTGAGAGATTGGAAGCTCAAAGTAAATTACGTGAAATGGGAGATGCAGAAGCTAATGTTGTGGATGAAGATTTCTTGGAAGCATTAGAATATGGAATGCCGCCTACAGGTGGTCTGGGTATTGGAATTGATAGATTGGTGATGTTGTTTACAAATAATACTTCTATCAAAGAGGTTATCTTCTTCCCACAAATGAAACCGGAAGAATAAATTATAAATTATAGTGTGTCAAGGCCTGTTGAATCTTCAGCAGGCTTTTTTTCTTTATCAAGTTTCCACTTTTTCCTCCTCAAGTTCATTTTCACAAATACAAGTTATTTTTTTGAGTTCAATAATAGCAAGCTTTGCAATATCAATATTTTACGCAAGTTATTTAAAATTCTTAGTCGAAAATAGCAGCAACAATCTTCTTGCCAAGTTTGGGAGAACATTTTTTCTATGTTACAGTAATTTAATGGAGAGCAGATGTTTCATATTGTATTGGCACTAAGATATCTTAGAGGGAGAAAGAAGTTTTTTTTCACTTTTTCAAATATGCTTTCACTATTAGGAATTGTCATTGGTGTGTTTTCTTTATTGGTAGTTTCTTCAGTGATGAATGGATTTGATTCTGATATGCGTGACAGAGTTATCGGCTCTAAAGCTGAGATCAAAATTCATAAAGAAGACTACTCTCCAATATCCAATTATGAAGAATTGATAAAAACCATAGCTTCAAACGAAAAAATTGTTGGTGTTGCTCCAATTTGTGATATTGAATTGATGATCCAAAAAGAAAAGGATATGTCCTCGACGTTATGTTATGGAATTGATCTGGACAAACAGAAAAATGTAACAGAACTTTTAAATAAGATCGTGGTTGGAGTACCGGATAAAAATGCTTTGAATGATAATGGGATTATTATTGGAATGGACCTTTCACTAACTCTCAATGCTACTGTGGGTGAGTATATTCAACTAACTTCACCTATTGGAACTCAACCCTCACCTTTTGGTTTGCTTCCAAGAAGTAAGAAACTGAAGGTTGTGGGAATATACATTTCTGGAATGCCTGAATACGATAGAGTTTATACATATATTTCTCTAAAGAACTCCCAGTATTTTTTGGGTCTAAAAGATGAAGTTACTCAAATCGAAATTAAATCTGTAAATCCATCTCGTTCAGCTCGTTTAGCAAATGAACTCCAAGAGAAGTTAAAGGATGATTATATTGTTGAAGATTGGAGTGAGTTTGAAGAGAACCTTTTTAATGCAATAAAAATGGAAAAGGCTGTCATGTTTCTTGTGCTTGCACTAATGATAATCATTGCTTCCTTTAATATGAGTGGAAATTTTGTGAAATTGGTAACAGAAAAACGGGTTGAAATTGGAGTCTTAAAATCAATGGGTGCTTCCGGTAAAGATGTGGTGAAAATATTCATTAATATTGGAGTGATAATTGGTTTTTTGGGAACATTGATAGGCTTAATACTCGCTGTTATTCTACTCTATGCTCAAATGAAATTCCAGTTTATTATAATTCCTGTTCCGGGTTTTCCGCTACAATGGCTTCCTGTAGAAATGCGAGTTTTAGACTTCATACTAGTTCCTGTAGTTGCCATTGTTATAAGTTTGTTAACAACTCTTCATCCTGCTGGTAGAACTGTGAAGATAGACCCAATGAAGATCATCAGGAATTGATTAATAAATGAAACTTATAAACATTTATATAAATGTTGATGAAACCTTTGAGAAAAAAGCAAAATATGTCTTTTCAACTTTCTGTAAAATTATTGGGTTAAAACCACAATTTTTTATGAAGATTACCAAAGAACCAATCCACATTTATTACGGAACAAGAATTAAAGATGAATATCCAATTCACATCTATCATGATGAAACTGCTATTGAATTCTTTCAATCCAAAAAGGAATACCAGCCAGAGAATGTGAACCTAGTAAAATATAAAACGGATTACATCCCATTTTTATTTTCAAAAAAAGGCGAAATATTAAAATTCACAGCAAATTCTATTCGCACCCGAAAAGATATAATTGCATCAGCATTTTACTTTCTATCTTGTTGGCAAGAAAACACTTGTAAAAAAGAAATATCACCATCTTCTCCATACGATTTTAAATCTTCAATTCAATATAAATTCAATTTCACAGAAATAGCTGCGGTTGATAGATACTGCGAATTACTAGAAGACATATTGATGCGTAGATTTCAAGAATTTGTTAGAAGCAATATTTGGCCGGAAGGGAAAAAATTTGCAGTTTCGCTTTCTCATAATATAGAATATTGGGACTTCTGGACTAAAGATCAATTTGAAAGAAGCATAAAAAGTAGAGCAGAACAACCCAAAAAACAATATCTCAAATTATTATCAAAATCAATTAAGCACAGAATTGATCAAAATTTATTTTTTGAACCTGCAAAACTTATAAAGAAGATCATTAAGAAAGAAACTATTTTGCGAACATCATCAACTTTTTTTATTCTAACAAAAACTGATTTTCCAGATGAACGCAGGAATTATTTTGGGGATGAGAAAAATTTTGAGCAATTGGTAAAATTACTAAAAGATAGTAGCGTTAATCTATTTGGAAGTAAGGAAGCTGGCTTCCAGTATCATTTCTTGCCACCAGAAATGGATAAATTATCGGGATTTTCAGCAAATGGATTCAGGGTGAGATATCTTAATTTTAATTACCAACATTTGTTTACTACATTAGAAAAAGGAAATGTAAAGTACGATTCCAGCATTGGCTTTGATGAACATATTGGTTATAGAGCAGGTATATCGTATCCGTTTAATCCATATAATATAAAAGAAGATAGACCGTTCAATCTTTTGGAGATTCCAATAATTGCTCTCGATAGCAGCCTGATGAAACAGAATGCAAACAATAATAAAAGAGCTGAAAAAAAAGTTAACAAACTAATTAAAATATCCAAATTGCATAAATCTCATATCTCACTTTCTTGGCACACTCATCATTTCGATTCTATAGATTTTCCAAAATGGGCTAAAATGTATTGGAAATTATTGTATTTTTCAAAACGTAATTCTGCCTGGTTATGTTCTCTAGATAAAATGTATAATTTCTGGCAAAACAAATAGAAAAAATTGTACAAAAATCAGTACATAAAATTTCATTAAAAAACAAATTTTACTAATCCTGAAAAAAAATTAATCTTAGAAATAACGGCTATTAGTAGGTCTACGAATTTTGTAAATTCACTAAAATAATTTCATCTTGACAGCACCGTTAAGTAGTTGGAATTTAACTATTAAATCAATAGAACTCAAAGATTGACAGTTTGTCTTCCATATTGTTAATCTCTTACAATATAAAGAGTTATGAATTTGAAATATTCATAGCATCATCATGTTGATAAATTTAAATATTTTCAGGAGTCTTTAATGAAACTAACCGACAACGCTTTGACCGTGCTTGAGAAGCGCTATTTTCGAAAGGATAATGATGGTAAGTCAATAGAAAATTGGGATAAAATGATCAGACGAGTTGCTGTGAATATTAGTAACAGTAATAAGCAAAAAGAGAAATTATATTATGATCTTTTAGACTCCGGAAATTTTCTCCCAAATTCTCCAACTCTTATGAACGCAGGTCATGATCTTCAACAATTATCTGCCTGTTTTGTGTTGCCATTAGAAGATAGCATGGAGAGCATTTTTGAATCAATAAAAAATGCAGCATTGATTCATAAAAGTGGTGGTGGTACTGGTTTCAGCTTTTCCAGATTACGAGAAGCAGATGCACGTGTGAGAAGTACAAATGGTGTCTCCAGCGGACCGATCTCATTTTTAAAAGTATTCAATTCTGCAACAGATGCGGTAAAGCAGGGTGGAACACGGCGTGGCGCAAATATGGCGATATTATCTGTTGATCACCCACAAATATTGGAGTTTATCACTTGTAAAGAGAACACTAAGGAACTTACAAATTTTAATCTTAGTGTGGGAATTACAGAAAAATTCATGAATGCTGTTTATGAAGACAATGAGTATGAATTAATCTCACCACATACAAAAAAAGTTATTAAAAAATTAAAAGCACGTGATGTTTTTGATCTAATAGTTAAAATGGCGCATCAGAATGGAGAGCCAGGGATAATATTTCTAGATAGAATTAATAAACATAATCCAACTCCGCAAATTGGCGAGATCGAATCTACAAATCCCTGTGGAGAACAGCCACTTCTTCCTAACGAGGCTTGTAATTTAGGTTCAATGAACTTAGCTGGAATGATAAAAAATAATCAGATCGATTGGGACACTTTGAAGAAAACAACCAGGGATTCTGTTGATTTTCTTGATAGTGTTATTGATATGTCAAAATTCCCACTTCCTGAAATTGATAAGATGGTTAAGTCGAATAGGAAAATTGGACTCGGTATTATGGGATGGGCAGATCTACTCTTCCTACTTAAAATTCCTTATAATAGTGACGAAGCAATTTTACTCGCAGAGCAGGTAATGGAGTTTGTAGATTATCATTCTAAAGTTAGATCTATTGAACTGGCTGAAGAAAAAGGAGCATTCAAAAATTTCAAAGGTAGTATTTACGAAACAGAAAAATTAATCCGTGAAGATTTAAAGTTGGATTGGAAAGAGCTGAATAAGACAATTGCCAAAAAAGGGATAAGGAATGCAACAACAACAACTATAGCACCAACAGGTACAATTAGTATGATCTGCAATACTTCCGGTGGGGTGGAACCTCAATTTTCGTTGGTTTATGTAAAAAATGTAATGGATGGAAATAAACTTCTTTATATTAATCCTCACTTTGAAAAAGCAATTAAAGATGCAGGTATTTATTCTTCTGAGTTGATGGAAAAAGTAGCAGAGGAAGGAAGTGTGGCTCATATTGCTGAAATTCCAGAGGAGATCAAAAAAGTATTTGTTACTTCTCATGACATCTCACCTAAGTGGCACCTTCGCATGCAGGGTGCTTTCCAAAAATATGTAGATAACGCAGTTTCCAAAACTATAAATTTTACAAAAGAAGCTACTAAAGAAGAGATAAAAATGGCATATGAACTTGCCTATGAATTAGGTTGTAAAGGAGTCACGGTCTATCGTGATGGCAGCCGTGAGAATCAAGTTCTAAATGTTGGAAAAGAAGTTAAAGAAACTAAAACAAATGGGCATCGAGTAGCACCTCGCGAGCGTCCGGAAATCACAACAGGTATGACTCAAAAAATAGAAACTGGCTGCGGTCATCTATATGTAACAATAAATTCTGATGAAAAAGGAGCTTGTGAAATATTTACTCAGATGGGAAAAGTTGGTGGTTGTGCTTCTGCTCAATTAGAAGCTATCGCCAGGCTTACTTCTTTGTTATTACGTTCTAATGTAAAAGTTAGTTCTATAGCTCGTCAATTGAAGGGAATTCGTTGCCCCTCTCCAATGTGGAGTAATGGGGAAATTGTTACTTCATGTGCAGATAGTATCGCAAAATCTTTAGAAGTTTTTTTAACACTTGATCAGGATACGGTTAAGAATATAAAAAAAATTAATAAAAAAGCATCAAATAAACCAAGAAGACAATCAAAGTCTTCTATGAAAATCTGCCCTGATTGTGGTAGTACTGTAGAGCATACTGAGGGCTGTTTGAAATGTAATTCTTGCGGTTGGTCTAAATGTTAAATTAGTTTCTATAGAAAAAAGTTAAAAAATGGGTAGGCAATTTTCCTACCCATTTTTTTATTGCTCCAGAGGAAGATATGAAAAAAATAATTATTAGTTTTTTAGCTTTTACGTTTGCAATTTCACTCGCAGCATCAATTCGTGTTGTCTCATTTAATGCCCTTAATTTTGGTGGAAACGATGAGGATAGACTTCCATTTTTTGAAGCAATTTTAAATGATATTGAAGCAGATCTGTTTTTATTTCAGGAAATCGAAGATAGTATGGGTGGAGAACTTTTATTATCTGCTGTAAACAATGGAACAGACGATTTTTCTGGAACTGTATATTTGAATGGACCGGATACAAACAACTACTTAGTATATCGAAACTCACTAATTACTTTTGGTTCTCAGGATACAGTCTCTACAGAGCTAAGAGATATTTCTGAATACGAGTTGATTATAGATGGTAATTTAATTCGTTTTTATAGCTGTCATTTAAAGGCAAGTACAGGTTACGAAAATGAGCGTTTAGAAGAAGTCTCAAACTTACGTGATCATTTAAATATGTTACCTGATGGCTCTGAATTTATTATTGTGGGAGATATGAATTTCTATACAAGTTCCGAACCTGGGTATCAAAAATTTATTGCTGATGAAAGTAACAATATAGGTCGAGCTGAAGATCTTTCTGATGAGGTAGGAGATTGGCATAATAATTTTGATTATACGTTTGTTCATACCCAATCCACACGTTCAACGCAATTCGGAGGTGGAGCCAGCGGTGGTCTTGATGATAGATTTGATTTCATTTTTTCTTCATATCAATTGAATAATGGAACCGGATTAGAATATATTGATGATACAATTACTTCATTTGGAAATGATGCTGCACATTTCAATATGTCAATTAATGACGGAACTAACTCGGCTGTCTCACCGGAAGTTGCAGATGCTTTATATAATGCTTCGGATCATCTACCGGTTTATGCGGATTTCAATACTATTACTTCTTCAGAACCTTTGCTTATCGTAAGTATTCCAAATATTGAAGAGAGATGGCAGCAGGGAACAGTACACAATATAGAATGGGCAAGCGCAAATTTTAGCAGTAATGTAAAGATTGAATTACTAAATGAGACATCTGAAGATAGAGAAATTCTTGTTGCTTCTACTGAAAATGATGGTGAATGGACATGGACTATTCCTTTAGAGCAAAATTTAGGGGATTATAAAATTGTGATTTCTGATACGGAGAATGGCGATCCGATCGATGAAAGTAATAATCCATTTCACATTATTGAGCCAACAACAGATTATACAATTTACGAGATTCAATATTCTGAAGTTGGAGCATCCCCATTAACAGGCGTAGAAGTTATCACGAATGGTATCGTAACGGGTGTTGGTGAAAATAGTTATTTTCTGCAAGATGGAG
>Ga0307987_1000453_pt1 | contig 24756 bp, 14 predicted proteins | sample EllFjometagen181_FD_203157 | JGI IMG/M metagenome (GOLD analysis project Ga0307987, IMG submission 203157) | Marine microbial communities from Ellis Fjord, Antarctic Ocean - #181 | ecosystem: Environmental > Aquatic > Marine > Unclassified | place: Southern Ocean | collected 2014-10-08 | reverse complement strand
GGATCATCTATTAAAGGACTTACGACTGCCGCATCATTATGGATGGCAGCTGCAATTGGTATGTCCTGTGGAAGCGGATATTTTTATATTGCACTAGTTGCAACATCTATAACACTTTTTGCACTTGTTGTTCTTCCAAAGTTCTCAAAAAATATGGCAAAAAATCCTTCAAGAAGAAATCTGACTTTTACAACAGACACCATAGATAATATTAATTCACATATCTTTGACTTCTTCAAAAAAAAGAATTTTTCTGTTGTTGAATATTATTCAAATATTAATATTGAAAAGGAAGAAACAAAATACATTGTATATATTGCTGGAAAATCAGAAGACTCTAACTTGCCATACGATCTTAAGCAATATCTAGGAGAATTAAATATTAAGTTAAAGAAAATCTCCGAGCATGATGGAATTCGTTTTTGATAATTTTTTTTTACCTCGTTGGTATAACAAGAAATGCGTAAATTGAATGTAGGAGCGAGATATATCTCGCCCTTGTTTGATAATTATTATTTGAATCATGCGTCTCGCGTCATGAGTCATGCGTCAAAAAAACTTAAAACTATTAAGGAAAAAATTATGGGAAAGAAAATTAGAATAGGTTTTGATCTTGGGGGCACCAAAATGCTTGCAGCCGCATATGACGATAAGTTCAATAAAATTTGTATGTTAAAAAGAAAATCAAAGGGAGCAAATGGCCAAAAAGAGGGTGTCAAAAGAATTGTTGAAACAATCGATATGATGCTTGCAGACAATAAGCTTGAGAAAAAAGATATTGAATCAATTGGATTGGGAATTCCGGGCCCCATTGATCCTGATAAAGGAATAGCCATAAATCTTCCTAATATGGGTTGGAATATGGTTGAAATCGAAAAACTATTACAAAAAGAGTATGATTGTAATATAAAGATTATAAATGATGTTGATGCCGGCACATATGCAGAGTACATGTTTGGTGCAGCAAAAAAGGCAAAGTGTGCTGTTGGAATCTTTCCAGGAACAGGAATTGGTGGTGGATGCGTTATTAACGGCGAAGTCTATGAGGGAAAAATCAGTTCAATGGAAATAGGTCATATAAAAGTTGAAACACCAGGTCGAATTTGTGGATGCGGCAACTATGGTTGTCTTGAAACAGTAGCAAGTCGACTAGCAATTGCGGGTGAAGTTTCAAAAGCAGCTTACAGAGGGCAAACACCATACATTTTAAAAAAGACCGGTACAGATATTGCAAATATAAAGAGTGGTGTAATTGCAAGTGCAATAGATAATGGAGACAAAGTTGTAGAACAAATTGTAGTAGATGCATGTAATCTGCTTGGTTCAGTTGCTGGTAGTATTCTTGTTAACTTACTATCGCCTGATTATATAATACTTGGTGGCGGACTTGTTGAAGCAATGCCAGAGCTGTTTGTAAAGCATATAAAGGCTTCAGCAAATAAATCATGCATGCAGGTATACAAAGATAGTTTTAAAGTTATTGCTGCAACACTTGGAGATGATGCCACCGTTCTTGGAGCAGCCGCGTGGGCAATACATGCCAAAAAGAAAAGTTAGGAAGCAAAAATTGTAGGGGCGAAAAATCTTTCGCCCATGAAAAAGAAAAACATGAAAAATAACAAACAATTTGCAATCATTGAATTTGGCAGCTCTGCAATCAGACTGGCTGTTGCAGTAAATAAGGGGCGAAATGATTTTGAAATCATTGAGAACCTGCAGCAGACGGTATTTCTAGGCAAGGATACCTTCACAACAGACCATATATCCGAAAAATCAACACAAGACTGCATCAAAGCAATTAAAAGTTTCTTTCAGACGCTTGAGGAATACAGAATTCCTCGTGAAAACATTAAAGTTGTTGCAACAAGTGCTATTCGAGAAGCATACAATAGAGATCAATTGATAGATAGAATATATATATCAACAGGACTCTTAATTAATGTTCTAGACGAAGCAGATGTGTGTCGATATGCCTACCTTGCAGTTCTTCCAAAACTTCAGAAAGAACCCTTCTTCAGCAAAGAGAATTCAATGGTTATTGAAGTTGGAGGAGGCAGTACAGACTGTGTATATTTTGAAAAAGGTAAAGTTGCAAGTTCTCATGTTTATAAGATTGGCTCACTACGAATTAACAGCAAAGCCAAAACATCAGTTTATGGAAGAAAAGAGTATCTGGAAAATATTTCCAACTTAATCCAACCCACAATTAGCAAGATTAAAATGTCAACAGATGTTTCAAGAAAGACAAACCTGGTTGCACTTGGTAGCGAGATGAGATTTATATCAGGCATACTTAAACCTAAATTGGTTAACGCACCAATAGTTAAAATTGAAGTAAAAGAATTCAACAATGCTATTAAAAGTATTTCAAAGAACAGCATTGACCAGCTTGCAAAAAAATATTCACTATCATACGAAGGAGCGGAATCTCTTTTACCAACCCTTTATATATACCAGGAACTTTCAAAAATATTTAAATTGAGCTTCTTTTATATTCAGGATGGTTCTCTAAGAAGTGGTATTATGCAGGAAGTTATATCAACAAAGTCGTGGACAAATGAGTTCAAAAAACAGGTATATAACTCAGCAATTGTACTATCAAAAAAATACCATGTTAATTCAAGATATGTAAGCACAGTCTGCAAATATTCACACGATATGATAAAATTTCTTTCAAAGCACTATGAGTTTTATGAGGAAGATGAAATAATACTCAATGAAGCTTCAATATTGCATGAGATAGGTCACTTTATATCCCCTACCAGTCATCATAAGCATACAATGTACATAATAGAGCACTCCGACCTATTTGGAATCAGTTCACATAACAAAAACTTAATATCTATGGTTGCAAGATATCATCGAGGATCCATCCCAAAAAATACTCACGAAAACTATACTACACTTGATAGAATTGATAAAATAAGAGTGACCAAACTTGCAGCTATTCTACGAATAACAAGAATCATGAGTATGTCTACTCAAACATACCAGAAACATAAATACGATATTAAAGATGGTGTTTTGGAAATATCTTTTGATAAAACTCAAGATATACAAAACATTAAATCACAGTTGAAAAGTTCTGCAAATCTATTTTCAAACATATATGGATTAAAGGTGATAATCAAATAGATTCGTTGGTCGAGAGTCGTTGACCGTTAATAGTTGGTTCCCGCTTTGCGGGACTAGCAAAGCTAGCACGTTGGTCATTTTGTAGCCGCGTCGCCTCGGCGCGGAAAAAAGTAACGCACGCTTTCAGCTTGCAAGTGAGAACGCCTACAACCTAGAAGGTTGTGCTACCAAGGTAATGCAACGATCTTCGTTGCAAGTGTTCGCTAGGGCTGACTCGAACTTGTGAGAGAAGCTTTATACATAAAAAACAAACAATAGTATAAAGTAATGAGCTTGCGAATGGCCTACGCCCTTAATATAATAGCCTAGGGCAAACACCCTAGGTTTTAAAAAGGAACAAAGTTCTTTCCTGCCCACGGCCGTGTCAGTCATAGCTCGAAGCAGCGAAGACGGGGATAAAAACGAACAACGAGAAACGAATAACGTATTCTTGTGCACTATACACTTTTCGAAGAAAACAAAGAGAAAGACATTATGAAAAGCGAAGAAAAATATATAAACAGAGAATTTAGTTGGTTGCAATTTAACAAAAGAGTACTTGATGAAGCAAACGACAAAACCAACCTTCCCCTTGATAGACTATTTTTTCTAACAATAACAGCGGCAAATCTTGATGAATTTATGATGGTTAGAGTTGGCGGGCTGCAGTTGATTGCCAACCAAGGTAGGTATCAACCTTTAGACATCGCTAACATGACTCCAAAACAACAGCTATCAATGATATCTAAAGAGTACAAGCAAATAGCAAAAGAACAGGACAAAACCCTTGAATCAATAAATAAGGATTTAGCTTCAAATGATATCCATCACCTTAAACTTGAAAACATCGCAGATGAAAACCTCAAGTGGCTTGAAAACTATTTCCAGAGTGAGATCATGCCAATAATAACGCCCATGCAAATAAACGGTAAAAATCAACAAACTCCAATATTGGAGAACATGAGTTTATATCAACTTTTTGTTCTTAAAGGAAACGATAAAGAGCCATATATATACGCAACAACTCCTCTACAAAGAAATATTGAAAGAATTATTGAACTGCCCGGACATTCAGGTTTCAGCTATATATTGATAGAAGAATTAGTAGAACTATTTGCTCAACAGATATTCTCAAGTAAAGAGGTTATCTCAACATTCCCATTTCGTCTCACAAGAAATGGCGATATTGCTGTTGAAGAAGAGTTTTCCGACAATCTTGCCAGTGCAATGCAATCTGTTCTAAATGAAAGATTAACTAGTCATTGCGTTCGACTTGAGGTGCCAAATAGTGCTCCAAAAGAACATCTGAATATGCTTCAATCTCTTTTTGCTGTTGATAAGGACTTTACTGTTAAAATAAAAAGTCCATTAGATCTGACAATCTTTAGAAAAATATGCTTTTCGGGAGATTTTCCTACACTGATTGAGAAGCCATGGGTTCCCCAACCTTCACCGAATGTGGACATGACAAAACCGCTATTTAAACAAATCAAATCAAAAGATATATTGCTGTTTCATCCCTACGAGAGTTTCGATCCAGTAGTAAAGTTTATACAAGAAGCTGCTGATGATCCTGATGTTCTTGCAATCAAACAGGTGCTATATCGTACAAGCTCAGATAGCCCTGTAATAAAAGCACTTATTAAAGCTGCAGATAGCGGAAAATATGTTACTGCTGTTGTAGAAATAAAAGCTAGATTTGATGAGAAGAACAACATAGATTGGGCACAAAAACTAGAAGAAGTTGGCATACAGGTAATATATGGTGTCAAAGGACTTAAAACTCATGCAAAGATTTGTTTAGTAGTCAGAAATGATGCCGAGGGTATTGTTCGCTATGTGCATTATAGTACAGGAAATTATAATGATAAAACTGCGAAAATCTATAGTGATATTGGTTATATGACGGCAGACAAGGATTTGGGCATGGATGCTGCATCATTTTTTAATGCTATTGCTGGATTATCAGATCCTATACCATATAAAAAGATTTATCAGTCACCTTTCTCAATTAAAGAAAAGCTTTTAGAGATGATTGATAGCGAGACAGAAAGAGCTCTCCGTGGGCAAAAAGGTATTATCATGGCAAAATTCAACTCTTTAGTTGATAAAGATATAATTGATTCTCTATATAATGCATCAGCAGCGGGAGTGAAAATTGAATTAAATATACGTGGAATTTGCTGTCTCAGGCCGGGAGTAAATGGTCTAAGTGAAAACATCAAAGTAATATCAGTTATTGATCGTTTCCTTGAACATGCAAGAATTATTTATTTTCACCAAGGTGGAGATCCACAAGTCTTAATCTCAAGTGCAGACTGGATGACTAGAAACCTAGAAAAACGTATTGAACTACTAATACCAATCGAAGGTTCAAAAGAGAAAAAGATGTTGATAAGCATTTTAAAACAATCACTTAATGACACAGTAAAAGGACGAACTATACTTGATGATGGTACGTATAGCAAACCAAATCCTAAGCCAAAAGATATCTCAAGGTCTCAGGCAATATTCTATAAAGAGGCTCAAGAAATAGCCAAAAGAAAAGCATCAAATAAACGAACCCGATTTGAGCCGCATAAGAATAAATAAGTGCTAGAGTAAATGGTTGATAGTAAATAGGTCGGGGATTTATTGGTTAATTGAGACGTTGATTGTGAATCGTTAATGGATGAGCATTTGTTGCATCCAATCTCCGGCGGGCTTGCCCTCGTCGAGATTAAGATGAATAAAGCACCGTTGCAAGATCCCGATGGGGACATAAATGAAAGTCCAACATCGCAGCTCTGTAGGAGCGACAGAATATAGCCACGGGTGTAAACCCGTGGGGAAACATCACCACCAAGCTAAACCCTGAAAGGGTGACAGAGCTATTATCTTATCTCCTTATGAACGTCAAACATCAAAAAATTAAAACCAATTTTTCATGTTTCTATTGACAAGTACATACAAGAAGATTATCATTCCGCACGTAGAATTTAATGTACCAAAAAAAAGGAAAAACAAACATGCAAAACAATAGTTTTGAAATAAAAGTTGGTTTAGCTGAAATGCTAAAAGGTGGAGTAATTATGGACGTTACCAACGTTGAGCAAGCAAAAATTGCTGAAGATGCTGGTGCAGTTGCAGTAATGGCTTTAGAGAGAATTCCATCTGATATTCGTGCAGATGGTGGTGTTGCCCGTATGTCCAATCCCAAAATGATTAAAGACATCCAAGATGCAGTATCTATCCCTGTTATGGCTAAATGCCGAATTGGTCACTTTGCTGAGGCACAAATTCTCGAAGCTTTGGAAATTGATTTCATTGATGAAAGTGAAGTGCTAACACCTGCCGACGAAGTAAACCATGTATGGAAGCATGATTTCAAGGTTCCATTTGTCTGTGGTTGCAGAAACCTTGGTGAAGCACTAAGACGTATTGGTGAAGGTGCAGCAATGATCAGAACAAAAGGTGAAGCAGGCTCAGGTAATATAGTTGAAGCTGTTAGACATATGAGGACTGTACAATCAGAAATCAGACGTTTAACAACACTACAAGACGATGAAATTATGGCTGTTGCTAAAGATTTGGGTGCACCATTTGATTTAGTCAAACAGGTTGCAAAAAACGGCAAACTTCCTGTTCCTAACTTTGCCGCTGGCGGTGTTGCAACACCTGCTGATGCATCACTAATGATGCAACTTGGTGCAGAAACTGTATTTGTGGGTTCGGGTATCTTCAAATCAGACGACCCTGCTGCACGAGCAAAGGCAATTGTTATGGCTGTTACATATTATGACAATCCAAAAAAACTTGCTGAGATCTCAGCAACATTACAGGATGCCATGAAAGGCATAAGCATGAGCGAAATTCCAGAAGACCAGAAAATGGCCAATAGAGGGTGGTAAGGAAAATGCGAATCCCCCTTCGCAGTTCCTACGGCGTGACAAGAATGCAGAAATTGTAGGGGCTAGGCCTGCCTCGCCCGAACATCAGACGTGGACATTGTAACGGCATAAAAAAACATGAGAAATATCACCATTGGAATTTTAGGTTTACAGGGAGCTTTTCAGAAGCACCAACAACTTTTAGAAAAACTCTCAGTGCCCACTATCATTGTACGATATCCCGCGCAGCTTAAACAATGTGATGGACTTATCATTCCTGGTGGCGAATCTACAACCATGACAAAACTAATTCGCCAGATGGAACTATTTGAGCCAATTGCAGACTTCAGCAAACCAATCTTTGGAACATGTGCAGGGGCAATTCTGCTGTCAGACAACTCAAATGATCCAAGAATAGATAATTTTGGGAAAGTACCTGTCACAACAATACGTAATGCCTACGGAAGACAAGTTGAATCATTTATTCAAAATATAACTCTCGATTATAATAACACTACATTTCCTGCGGTATTTATCAGAGCTCCCAAATTCAAAAACTTAGACAATTCAATTGAAGTATTGGCATCACTAAATGATAAACCAATATTCCTAAAGTATAAAAATATCATCCTCACAAGCTTTCACCCTGAATTAACAGATGACACAAGAATCCATCAATATTTTATAGACATAATAGTCAATTACAAAAATATAAAATGAACGTCCAACATCGAACTTTCAACATTCAACATCGAATGAAAGACACTACCGTGAGTAGAAAAAACTTTTTATATATAAATACCTGCGGAGCTATTCCATAACTTACGCACTTTCGCATTTGCGCACTTACGCACTTCTTATCGAATTGATTGGACTTTTTTTGAAAAATAAAATATAATTCATGCATTGATTTCAAAAGTCTAAAGCTATAATCAAGTTATATATGCGCAAACTTCACTGAAAATATATATCATAGCATATTATGCTCGAAATAACAGAGAACTTAAACCTTACATAGAACTTTAAAACAAGGAAAAACCATGGAAAAATTATATATATCAGGGAATGACTTAATATACCAATCATTTAAACTTGGAAGAAAAATATATGATTCAGGAATTGTTCCTGATGGTCTGATAGCTGTATGGCGAGGCGGCACACCTATTGGAGTAGCTGTTCATGAAATTCTTTTAAAATTAGGAATCAACACCTTTCATACGGCAATTAAAGCATCATCATATAGTTCCCTTGAAAAAGTACTTCATGAACCGATTGTTGAATCAATACAGCCACTAGTAGATAATGTTCTTACTCCAGATATGACGCTCCTTATTGTGGATGATGTTTTTGACACAGGATCGACACTTGCAACTATAAAAAAACTTCTTACACCTTATGTGAAAGATGTAATATTGGCTACTGTTCTATATAAACCGGCAAATAACATCACCGATGTTGTTCCTGATTTCTACCTCGAAAAAACAGACAAATGGATTGTATTCCCTCATGAACTAGAGGGACTTACAGATGAAGAAATTGCCTTTAAAGATCCAAGAGTCATAGAACTTCTACAAAAATAGAAATTGTTAGGTTCATAACAACTTTTGGTTTAATAAACGTCCAACATCGAATGAATTACTGCTCTGGGAACGCTAATTTCCATTGTTCTGCATAGCCATTGGCAAGCATTAAGATTGGTATATTTTTAAAAGACTTTAAAGTCCTTAGGTGAGATAATACTATCCCTAACACTTGTAAGCTGGAAGCGGGCGTTACTCTTTCCGCGCCGGGGCGACGCGGCTACAAAACGACCAACTTGCTAGCTTTGCTAGTCCCGCCCAGCGGGAACCAACCATCTAACCGTCTAACTATTGTTATTACTGAATAATCAATATTGTTCCACCACCAGCGGATGAAACTTTCCAATATGTCTTGTCATCAGTTACATTATATACAGCAGCAAATCCTGTGGTTTCAGATCCATTAATCACCTGATCTTCGAATGCAGACCATGCAACTGACTGATCGCCATCACCACAGAAGGTTGTAATTTCATTTCCTGTTTCAACATCTCCCGAGATATTCAAGTCAAGAATAGCAGAAAATTCCATATCAAATGAAGTTGTAATCTGTACAGGGAGGTCGTTAACATCAAAAGTGCTATCAGCTGCAATAGTTAAATTATTAACAAGCATCTTTTCGCCAAATCTATCTGTTTCATTAGTATTTACAACAGGATTGTTATTCCAGTAAGCATTAGTTAAAGTAACATAGGCATTAGTTGTTCCGAGTCCTACATTAAAGGTATCAACTGCTAATGTTCCGGCTGCAACTGCAAACTCATTTGAGCTACAACAAACTTCATAAAACTGATTACTAACGCCACCACCAACTGCACTTACAGTTGATTTAGAGAGGTTGTCAGCTGTCGAAACAGCCCTACCAAGAACCGTATATGAACCAGCAAAAGACAATTCTGTGTTTTCATTGCCATATATACCCACAGAGCCATCATAATAACCACTGTAGATATCAAAAGGGGCAATAGTTATGTCTCCTCCAACATAAACATCTGAATCAGAAATAGTAAATACACCATAATCTTCTAAATACACGCTATTTTGAACAAACAGATTAAATCCCTTCATATCAAACTTTGTTCTGGTACTATTTGGATTAGTAGCATAAGGGTTAGGATATCCACGTATATACAAAGAGTTATCCGAACCAGGAAACTTAGCTTTAAATTTAACATCACCCTCGGAATTAATATTAGAAGTTCTTTTGCCAGTTCCAGTAAGTTTTAAACTACCATATTCTCCTTCACGAAAATTCATAGTTGCATTATTTCCTGAACTACCAACAAACTGAAAATTAACCTCACCCATCTTATTAAAAGCCCCTTCATCAGGTGTTCCAATAAAATCTCCATTACCAACGGCAGTCATACTAATATATGCATTTGTATCCATATTCCAAACCTGATTGGTTCTTGCAAAAAACTTCATTCCAGCTAAATAAATGGCCGGTCCAACACGTGGTTCAACGGTTATAGTAGAATTCTCATTTGTAAAGAACATTGTACACGGATGAGTTGAACCGGCACCACGAATACCACCATATAAATCTGCTCTTGTACTACCTGGAAAATATATATTTGTAGCAGTAAAAATAACATCACCATATGATGTAAATGCTGCCCAATCGCAGTCAGACATATCAAATGTTGCATTATTACCAACTATAGTCAAACTAGCACCTGTATCCGACATATCAAGCTGAAAACGATCTAGAACACGACCTGAAGATCCTTGAGCACCAGATTTCAAAACAAAATTAGTTAATACAAGAGATTTGTCAATATGTAAGTCACTAGTCTGCGTCCAGTCATCCAGCCCCTCACTTGCATCAAAATAGAGTGATCTTGGATTAAATTGATTTGTTGCATACACATAAAGTTCTCCTTGAACTGCCCCTCGCTTATAAGACTGAAAAAGAATCGTTGCAGAATCACTATTACCAACACCAGGAACAGTTCCAAGACTCCATGATGCAGCATCATCAATATTCGTCACTGTAGAACCTGTTGCGGAACAATTTAATCCCTCCCAGGTGTTATCAGCAGAAAATAGGTTTATTGAGAATAGACATACTGCAAAAGCAGCAAAACATACTTTAGATTTCATAGCAATCCTTTGTTTTTATAGTTAATTAGATATTAAACGAATCAAACCATAGATTAATCTTTTCTTTTTAAAAAGTCAACAAATAATTTTGTTTTTTTGAAATACCTATTTATAGAGGATAAATTACCACAGCAGACGCTTTTTTATGACTCAACGACTAGGATCGCGTGAATTCCCACTCTGGGAACGCTAAGCCCTAGCTTGGCATATTTTTTAAAGACTTTAAAGACATTAAGGTCTTTAAAGTCATTAGTAAAAGATAATACTCTCCTGTTTTCTTGCTATTCCACACCCGACATCTCTCTTTTTTACACAATTATCTTGTAATAACTTTAAAATAACGATATTTTACGCCCCACAACAACAGAAACAAACACACCAAAAGTTGATTAGAGCAATGGGCGGTTGAGATGTCGTGTGAATGTGTTCGCGAGGACAAGGTTGGCTTCTCAAAAAAACAGAAGCATAGTGAGCTATGTTGTGTTTTTTGGAGAAGATCAATGGTCGCCGCAGGTAACAGGTATACGACAGATCAACCGAGAATTGCTCTAGAATAGGAAAAAACAGTATGGATACACCACAAGAACTTAGCCGAGCATTAAAGCAACAGATCAAAGGCAATAAACTTGCCAAAATGAGAGATGATGCACAGGAACTTAGCAACAGGTATAGAGCTGAAATCGGCAATGGAGCCCCACTTATAAAACTTCACTCAGAAGTTGTAGCGTATGCTGCAGCTAGAATGCCAGCAACTTTGCAGGCGGTTTCGTTTGCACTTAAACAAGTTATAAATTCCACTCATTGCAATCCGCAAACAATGTTAGACGTTGGTGCCGGTACTGGTGCTGCAGTCTGGGCAGCAGAGCATGAACTGGATCTAAAAAGTATTACATGTTTAGAACGTGAGGGTGCAATGCGCGAAGTTGGCGAGACGATGATGCAGTATGGAAGCCCATTGCTAAGTAACGCAAAATGGATTAGTGATGATTTAACCAGTTGCAGTCATTTGGAAAAAACAGATTTAGTTGTTGCATCATATGTATTGAATGAAATGACAGATGAAGATCAGATTAAAACAGCACAGAAATTATGGGACGCAACCGAAATGATTCTTTTGATTATCGAACCCGGCACACCTGTTGGGTTTGCTCATCTCAAAAGAATACGTCAAGCCTTACTTAAAAACGGGGCCTATGTTGCAGCTCCCTGCACTCATAATGATGATTGCCCCATGAAAGAAAATGATTGGTGTCACTTTACATGTCGTGTGAACAGAACTCAACTGCATAGACAATTGAAGAGCGGAGATGCCCCCTTTGAAGATGAAAAATTTGCATATATGGCTTTTACACGCGAAAACCTCAGCAGTCAAAAGGCTCGAATAATACGACATCCACAGGTTCGTAAAGGTCATGTAATGTTTGAAGTTTGTACCAATGAAGGCATCAAGAACATTACACTATCACAAAAAGATAAAGAAAAATATAAAAAAGCTAGAAAAGCTAAAACAGGTGATTTGTTACAATATTAAAAACTATGGCTCTATCACGTTTTGTGTAGGTAATAATACTAGCCCCAAAGGGGCGACATCTTGGTCGCCTAGGGTTTGAACCCTAGGATAAAACAATAAAAAAAACAAATCCCATAGGGATGACATCTTGATAATTTTATGTCAATAAAGATGTGCTTACATATTTATAACTCACCCACAAAAACCGTGACTAAACCATAATTCCTAATTATGGCTCTGACACGGTTTCCGTGGGTCATGCCTTTTTGTTCGCCCCTTCCATGCTTCAAACTATGGTTACGCAGGACACAGTCTGGATCGTATTATTTTGTTATACTTGGGTTTGTCGTAAGACTTAGACAAACGTTGTTTGTCTCCGAGCCGAAGCGACTCGGCTACAGCTATTATGCTACAAAACCAACGATTTATGCAAGGATGGCTAACTGTAGCCGTGTCCCGTGGGCACGGAAATAAAGTCTTAGAACAGCAAAGCTGTTCAACATTAATAACCATGTATGAAATGCATGGTTACTTAATCATTATTAGTGAACGACTGCAACGCAGTCAAATCTGTTTTTTTAGGTTCACCCACGGAAACCGTGCCAGAAGCCCTAATTGTTAATTATTATCTCGCCTTTATTAGGAACACCGTAGACAAGTGCATATGGTTTTTCTTCGTGGATGAGAAATCTTGCTTGAATCTCTTTTCCATTCTGTATTGCCTTAACGCCCTTCCAACCATCAGGAAGTCGAACTTTAATTGTCAAAGGTACATCAAAAACATCATCTTTCATTTTATCAGTTAAATTTATTGCTATTTTACTGCCAGTCAATTTTGATGTTAAAGTCGAACTATCGCGTTCCTGTCCATAAAGAGCAACTGCTGTAAAAGTATCAATCCAAATTTGATCCTTATAACTTGCAAGGTTTGCAACTTCTTTTTCTGCTCTCTCCTTATTTGCTTTTTTCTCTTCGGGAGTATGTCCATTAGGAACATAGTGATACAGAGGTGTAATCCATCCACGGCGATTACCCTTATCTCTTAGGTTTAACCATTTCAACCTTGTGCTATCTGTATGACCAGTAAGAATAACATCGATATATGGCTGAATTATCCCACCTTTTGCTGTATTCATATAGTTAATCTTATTAGCAGAACTAATAGATCCATGAACTCCGCGAGCTGCAATAAAATATTCAGATGCAATTTTTGTGTTTCCATCACCATATGGATAAGCAATAGTAAGACACTTATTACCTTTAAGCTTTGTATTCAAATCATACTGGGATTCAGCAAAAATCTTACGAGCAAACTCATCGGGTTCTTTTGAACTCTTTTTGTGATTGGAAGAGTGACTTTCTACAGCACATCCGGCATCAATAAGTTTCTGAAAATCTTCCCACTTACCATTAAATGAAGGATTACTCTTGCTTACACCACCGGTAATTACAAACCATGTAACTTTTATATCATGCTTTTTGCACTGCTCAAGCCACCAATCATGATCAGGCTTGCAGTTGTCATCAATAGTTATACTGGCTGCAGCATATTTGTCATCTTTCCATAAACAAACCTCTGCATCGCCAGGATTTGCAGGCCAAGTAATATCCTTCAATTCAAATCGACCACCTTTTGGTGCAGCACCAAGCGTCATTAGCTGATTCTCATCTGCAGGAACATACGGCTTAGTCTGCGGATGTTCATCCTGCGCAAAAATTCCCTGAATCATAACAACACTTATCATTAACGTTAATATTTTTCTTTTCATTATTTTCCTTTTATATATTTCTTGCGAAAAAATGTATAGTTTTTTATTGTAAGATGAGAGAAGTAAGATATATATTTACATTAACAACATCTTCTCTTTTCTTCATTCGGGTGATTCGTACTACAACCCTTCGTTTTCTTGCCTGTCCGCCGTAGTCCGGAACGGCGAAGGAGGATGTTATGGTCGATTATTATTTCAAACATTTATAAAAGCATATTAACAAACCACTTACAAATCAGTTTTACAGCTGTCAACTTTTCATGATAATGAGGACATTATCGTCCCCGTTCTTACAATACAATACTAATTTGCAGATTTTAAGGTAGCATAACCTTCTAGGTTGTAGGCGTCTTCACTTGCACACGACCAGCGGAAGTGCGGCTGGAGTTTTCGACAGAAATGAGCGTAGCGAGTGGCCTACCTGGAAGCTTGCGTTACCCCATCCAACCTTGAGACTAAGACTCTTCTTTGAGACTTTTCATCCTTAGTGTTTAACTCTTCTGGTTGCGGCTCGACCGCCCTATGGCTTTTTGTGGCTAAATTTTCTTGTTTTTTCTTCTTTGTGCTCTTTGCGCCTTCGTGCGAGAATTCTTTTGGTTGCGGCTCGGCCGCCCTATGGAATTCATGGTTTAAAATTCTTCTCTTCTTTGTGCACCTTTGTACTACAACCTTTCATTTTCTTGTTTTTTATGGTCGTTTTTTGTTTTGGAACATTTTCAACAACTTCCAAAGCAGTTTTATGCCTGTCAACTCTCCCTGTTTTTAAAGTTATTCGATGCAATCAAATAGGGATTTTTGATAATGCTAGTTGAAATTTTATTTTCATAAGAGCAATTATAAAAAGACCGTTGTTCCAACTTGTTGGAATGCTTTCAAAAACAATTAATGTAAATTAGTGAAACTCGACCAACGGGAGAGAGGCTGGAGTTTACGACAGCAATGAGTGCAACGAATGTCCTATCCGTGGCTTATTTTTGTGTTTTTTGTGGCTAAAACTCTTCTCTTTTTTTCTTTTAATAATCTACGTTAATCTGCGTCATCTGCGGACAAAACCTCTTTTTAATATTTTTTCATACAATTTTTGACAGTACCCAAACTATTATCTTACTCGTGTTTACTTAATCAAACGACAGATTAAAGATTTTTATTGTATAAATCAACAAAAAAAAGCATATTGGACGTGTTATTTGTTTTTATTTGAGAATTAACAAAATTTTGTTGATTTAATCCAAAAAGTATTATATTTTTCTAATCAAACAATTAACATGGAGATTTCAAATGACAAAAACAACATCTATAGCTATTGTAATCTTATTAGGTATAACTCAATTTGCAAATTCAACACAAGCAAACTGGACATGGAACAATCCAAACGCCCAAATCACCGAAACTGGAGACCTTAAATATACACCAAAACCATTTGTCTTTGAACATGGCAACTCTCTAAAATATATTGACTATGAAAATGGCAACGACAAAAAACCCGGCACAAAAGATTCACCATTCAAGCATCACCCATGGGATAAACAGGCAACTCTTAATGCAAAAAACTGTAAAGGAATTCATACATACGTTTTCAAAAGTGGAGTTACATATCGTGGTTCACTACAGGTCAAAGAAGATGGTGCCCCTGGCAATCCAATAAGGCTGACATCGGATTCATCATGGGGAAACAACAAACATGGTGCAATTATATCTGGAGCTGAAATAGTCAAGGGATGGCAAAAAGGTTCTAAACACAAGGACATTCCTAATGGAGATAATGTATGGTTTGCTGATATCGACTTTAATCCTCGTAGTCTTTGGATGGTAGACAGAAATGGTAAATCTTTCAGAATTCCGTTAGCAAGAACTCCAAACTGGAACGTCTCAAGTGAAGACGATATAAAGAGCGAATGGTTTACATGGGATAACCCAGGTAAAGGATTTGGACACAAAGACGGTAATTATCATAAAGCTTATGATCCAAAGAACATCACAAAACCTGCTGACTACTATAAAAATGCCGTGATGTGGACAGAATGGGGTTGGGTTATGGGTACTCCATTCCCTACATATGTTAGAAATGTTGACACAGAAAACCAATGGCTCTCTTTCAGAGGACAATGGGGTGGCCCAACAGGCAAAGTCATAAGTAATAACAGGTATTATCTGGAGGACAAACCACATTATTTGGATGACCCAAATGGTGAATTCTGGTTTGAAAAAAAAGGTAACAAAGGTGGGCGTTTGTATATAATTGTCCCAAAGAACCTAAATCCAAATACAGTTCAGATTGAAGCTGCAAATCATTTTAACCTTATTGATGCAGAAAAAATGAATAACATAGAGATAAGTGGTTTAACGTTTCGTTTTTCAAATACCTTTTGGGAATTAACAGCAATGCCATTTGCTAACAAAGATGTAGATTCCGCATGTATAAGACTACTTGGTTCTGGAGACAATATAACAATAAAAAACTGTATATTTGAAAATGTTACACTTGCATTCAGAGTTAAAGCAATTAATATTGATGATGCAATCAACAATATAGTTTTTACTGACAATACAGTCAAAAACACAGATCACGGCGGTATACTTCTTGAAGATGCTGGTGGATGGGAAAAAAAAGATCTTCAGATTGGACGACTTTTTGATGTTAAAATTTTGAGAAATAATTTTGAGTTCATTGGAATGCGGCCAAATCGTTTTGTACAAGGACACTGTGTTGTTGTTGATTCAGCAGAAACTTTGGAAGTTGCTGGCAACTTTCTAAATCGTTGCTATGGATCTGGCATTCATGTTTTTGGAGCAAAACGTAGTGCTCTGCAAGCCGACCGTCCCCTATCAAGAATACTAATACATCATAACAAAGTTGTCGACTCAATGCTAAACTCCAATGACTGGGGTGGTATTGAAACATGGCAGGGGGGGCCAATGTATGTGTTCAATAATATATCAGGTAATCCAGGTGGATACTGGCACTGGAAATTCAAAAATAATCCAACAGAACCTGGCTGTGCGCGCTTTGGCCACGCATACTACCTCGACGGTGCTTTCAAAAACTATCATTTCAATAATATTGCCTGGGGAAAATCTAAAGATCCATTAAGTCCTCTAGGAAATACAAGTGCGTTTCAGGAAATACATTCCTATCAAAATACGTTCTTTAACAATACTGTATATAACTTCGTCATAGGTTCAAGACGTCAGGCTCCTCAAGCGGGACGAAACAAGTACCTTTCAAACATTTGGGATGCAATAGGACTCCGAGTCTTCCGTCATGCAAACCCTGCCAAAACAATGGCTGAAGCAAATGCAAAGGATGCAGGCGAACAAATAGATCATTTTGATTACACATCAAATGCTTATGGCAAGAATGTTTTTCATGATGTTGCTCAATATGGTGTATATGAAGCCAATGGAAGATGGCTTTCATCTATGAAAGACTTCCAAGATGCTCTGTTCAAACACAAAAGTATGCTGTCAGATCTTGGAATAGAAACACCTGAAACTCCATTAATGAACCCAACAAAACATGACTTTCGTCTAAAGCCTAATTCACAAGCAATAGACAAGGGGGCTAAAGTCTTTGTACCATGGAGTCTTTATGCAATGGTTGGAGAATGGAATTTTTATCATACAGGTGATGATCCAACAAATATTATAGACGAACACTGGTATATGACACCTTACTATACAGATAGAGGGGATTATCATAACAAACCTATGTTCCCTCTCAAGGGTGTTAATATTTCAAAATCAGACTATGTTAAAGGTGAGCTTGAAGACTGGATTGACGGTGCATTAAAACTTAATGGAATTAATCAATATGCCTTTATTGACAATTCAAAGCTTAATCTGAATGAACCTAAAGAACAAAAAAATGTTGCAGAAATTCAAAACGAGACCTTTGACTGGGTAAAGGTTGAAGCACCAAAAACAATGGTTGCAGGAAAACCTTCAGAAATCAAACTTACCTTAAATGGTATACCAGATGGAAACACAGTCCAAGTTGACTTGCATTGGATTAAAAAAGGAAATGCTTGGGGGGGAGTAAATACTGTAGGACAAAGGCACACAGTCAAAGGTACAGGTCCATATACATTCCAAGTCAAACCTGTAGATAAACCTCAACTCACAACCTTTGATGTAATCATTTATACATCAAAAGATGGTACATGGGCAAACAAAACTAACTTGGGTCACTATAAAATCCCGGCAGGCGATACAACTCCAGAGGAAGCTAAAGATTTTAAAAGTCCTCAAATCAAAAGAAGCAGTTTCATTCTAGAGGCTTACTTCAAAACTTTAAGCAAGGATGCTGTTATTATTGAGAAGATGGCTAACAGCGGTTACTCGCTAACTGTTACAGGCGATGACAAACTATCATTCACAGTAAAATCAACAGGTAAACAAGCAGACTTTGCTAATCAGAAGAATAAATCAACAACTAATGCTGCAACTCTGACTAGCAAAACTAAAATAAACGATGGCAAATGGCATCATGTGATTGCTGAATGCGACAGAGATTCCCAAAAAATGATTCTATATATTGACGGTAAAGTAGATTCAACAGCAAATGGAATAGGTGGTTCAGATATTTCTAACAATAGTGACCTATACGTTGGAGGAACTCCAACAGAACGTTGCTTAAATGGTACTATTGATTTCATAAGAATATCACAAGGAACTCTTGCTGATGCAAAGACTACCATTGAAGAGTTATATGCATGGCAGTTTAATGGACCATTCTTAAAAGATTTTACAGGACGTGCCCCAACAGGTATTCGCAGAGATGCCGGTGCTCTGGAAGCCAAATAAAAAAACGTAATAATCTTTCAAAAACCAAGATTAAAGTTTTATTAACCTTAATTATTCAGAGAATAATATAGACATCTAGTAACAAGAAACAAATTTTAGAAATATATATCAAATACAAATATACGCTTTGCGAACTATTATAAATACCTGCGGAGCTATTCCATAACTTGCACACTTTCGCACTTGCGCATTTACGCACTTCTTATAGGCCTAGTAGCTTTTCCAAACACAACCGTAAAATCAAGGTGAAAAAGCAAAATCATAAAATTAACTTGCATAATTAGAGCTTATTTTCTAAACTTCATTACATGAACGAAGAACTAACAGAAATTCGAACGATATTGCACGAAAAAGAATTACAAGGATGTATAATTCCCACTGGCGATCCTCATTGCAGCGAGTACGTTCCTGACTATTATAAAACACGAAAGTGGGCAAGCGGATTTACTGGAAGTGCCGGAATTCTAGTTGTTTCAGAAAATTCAGCGGCTCTGTGGACTGATTCCAGATACCATATTCAAGCAGAGAAAGAATTGCAAGACTCAGGAATCATTTTAATGAAAGATGGTCTTGAAGGAACACCAAAGATAAACGAGTGGTTAAAGCTGGAATTAAATAACAACTGTAATGTTTCCATAAATGCAGAGATGATTTCTTATAAGAAGTTTGAAAAGCTAAAAAACGATCTAAACAAACACAACATTGAACTTGTAGACAAGGATATAATCTCACAAGTGTGGAAGAAAAGGCCAATGCTCCCAACTGGGACAATTTTTGATATTCCTGCAATTGAGATAACTTCAAAAGTTAAACTGAGAATTCTTGCGAAGAATATCTTTAATAATTCAGATATCGATGCACACATAGTAACATCCTTAACTCAAATCTGCTGGCTATTAAACTTAAGAGGTTCAGACATTAAATACACACCAGTATTTTTGTCATATATGTATATAACAAGAGAAAAAGACGTTCTCTTTGTTGATAAAGCTAAACTGACTGACAATATTAGAGATGCACTAACAAATGAAAATATAGATATAGAGCCATATGATAGTTTCTATGATTACATAAGCACAATTAAAACACAGCAACAATTCAAGGTTCTAGTTGACAAAAACACATTAAATGCAAAACTGTATGATATCTTAGTTAATAAAGATATAACTATAGAGACAGTTGATATATCCCCTATTGACAAACTAAAATCACATAAAAATCGAACCGAAATTGCTGGAATTAAAATGGCTTTATACAAAGACAGCATTGCACTTTGTAATCTTATTTATAACCTGAAAAAAAGAATTTGCAATGAAAAGGTAACCGAAAAGGATATCTCCAATGATTTGTGTAAACTAAAATCCAAACAAGAAGATTTCTTAGAAGAGAGTTTCGAAACAATAAGTGCATACAAAGAGAATGGTGCAATTGTACATTACGCACCAGGAGAGCATTCAAAAATTCTTAAACCAGAAGGATTTCTACTTATTGATACTGGAACTCAATATATCCATGGAACGACAGACTCAACACGAACCATTGCTCTTGGACAACTGACAAATGATGAAAAACATGCTTATACAACTGTGCTTAAGTCTCACATAAGTCTAGCATCTGCCATATTCCCCAGCGGAACTTCAGGCACACAGCTGGATACATTTGCCAGAATAAATCATTGGAAAAATCATATGGACTTTGGACACGGAACCGGACATGGTGTAGGTTACTGCCTATCAGTTCACGAAGGTCCAAATAATATATCTCCAAAATCATCATATAAATTTACAGATGAAGGCGTTATTACAACCATTGAACCGGGATTTTACAAAGAATACGCATTTGGCATTCGTCTTGAAAACATGACGGTAACAATTAAAAAAGGTGATTACCTTGCTTTTGAAACTCTAAACTTTTTCCCTTTTGAGCTTGATGCCATAAATACAGACATGCTTACAGAGGATGAGACTAAATGGTTGAACAACTATCATGCAGAAACATATAATAGACTCTGTCCATTCCTAAAAGAACCAGTAGCAAACTGGCTAAAAGAAGCAACAAGAACAATAATAAAACAGTAAATAGTAAACTGTAAATGGTAAATGGTTAAAAATCAAGGATTAATAGTGGTGGAAGTCGCTACGCTCTTGATTGTTTATGTTTCTATAATAATGGGAACATTATCGCTCCCGAAAACTTCCAAGCTCAGTAATAGCTTAGGACGAGCCGGAATCAAAAAAGTTAAAAGCAAAAGATGAAAAGTCGCAAAGAAGAGTTTAAGCAATGTTTTAATGTAACGCATGCTGCCTGCTTGCATGGGGTAACGCAACGATCTTCGTTGCAGATAAAAACCACCTACAACCTAGAAGGTTGAGCTACCTTAAAACCTGCAAATCAATATCGTATTGCCATAATGGGAGCGAGACTCGAGCATGCGAGAGAGGCTTTAACCATTAAAGATAAACAATAGGGTGAAGCAATGAACGTAGTAAATGGACTACATTTGTCCTCGTTCTCACAAAGTGGTCACAACCAGAAAAACAAGGGGTATACCTTAGTTTTACAGTTGAGAGGAAAAACATGCGTTTTGGTCAATAAAATCAAGAATAAAAGTATACTTTTATCACCTTTTGGGTGATACTTTTTGACAAATGTTATAAGAGGTCTAACAACAGAACTTAAAGTAATATTTGCAAAATTAATGCAAAAATACGCTTTGCGACTTACGCCTTGGGAAGCCATTCTGTTTTTTATGAAATAAGAAACCAAAACTGGCTTGCAAGAGCAACGCAGTTGCATAAGAATTGTGCCTCTCGGCACTGGAGATTTTGCGTTGCAAACTATTTAAAAATACCTGCGGAGCTATTCCATAACTTGCGCACTTTCGCACTTGCGCATTTACGAACTTCTTATAGGCCTATGCTTTCCAAATCTCAAACTTAAAAATAACCCATCCGTAAAATCAAGGTGGGTATATCTATTTTTCGGTTATAACTTGATTTATCATATGTATTAAGTTACAATTCAATAAATAACACAAACATAGGGAATATTGTATGACCGAAAATAATAATAAAACGAATTTATCACAAATTGATGAAAAAATTTATGAGATTCTCTCCAAATTCAAGGGGAAACTTGCACCAATAGTAATCATAATAGTAGCATGTGCTTTCGCACTCTTAAGCAGCTTTTTTACCATAAAACCGGCAGAGGTTGGAGTGGTTCTTCGATTGGGCAAAGAGAATAGAACGGCAACACCTGGATTGCACTTCAAATTACCATTTGGAATTGAAAAAGTTTACAAAGTTGAAAGAGAACGACAGTTCAAAGAAGAGTTTGGTTTCAGAACACTTAGGGCTGGCATTAAAACACAGTATTCAACTAAAAGCTTTATCGAAGAATCACTTCTACTTACTGGCGATTTGAATGCAGCAGAAGTTGAATGGATTGTTCAATATAGAATCGAAAACCCATATAACTTTTTGTTTAAGATAAGAAAACCTGTACAAACATTGAGAGACATCAATGAATCTGTTATGCGTGAAATTATTGGCGACAGAACAATCAATGAAGTACTAACTATTGGACGAGAAGAGATTGCTATTGAAGCTATGGAAAAAATGCAATTCTTAGCAACAAAATATGAAACAGGAATTAAAGTTTATCGAGTGGTATTGCAATCCGTATTTCCTCCTGAACGTGTAAAAGCATCTTTCAACGAAGTTAATCAGGCACAACAAGAACGACAGAAAATGATTAATCAGGCACAACAAGAGTATAATAAAGTTATACCAAGAGCCAAAGGTGAGGCAACAAAAATTATTGAAGAAGCCGAGGGATATAAATTGGAAAGAATCAATATAGCGCAAGGTGATGCCTCGCGTTTTAATTCTATATTCACAGAATATTTAAAAGCTCCGGAAATCACGAAAACTAGAATTTACCTTGAAACAATGGAAGATGTTTTGAAAACTGTTGACCATAAAATTATAACAGAAAAAGAGATTATGGGTATGCTTCCACTGTATGACCTTTCTGCGAAAGGAGTAAAATAATGAAGATTCTTATTTTAGTATTAGTTGCTGCATCTGTTTTTGTAATTGCCAACTCTTTATATACTGTAAATGAAGCAGAGCAAGTTGTTATAACGCAATTCGGCAGACCCGTTGGTGAATCAATAATCACTCCCGGACTGAAACTCAAAATACCATTCATTCAGTCTGTTAACAGATTTGATAAAAGAATTTTGGAATGGGATGGAGACCCTGACAAAGTTACAACTCAGGATAAACGCTTCATATGGGTAGATGTTTATGCGCGTTGGAAAATAACTGACCCAAAACTTTTTATGGAAAGATTAACAGACGAACGAAGTGCTCATTCTCGACTCGATGATATTTTAGACGGCACAGCAAGAGAAGTAATTGCTCAACACAAGCTTGTTGAAGTTATCCGCTCCACAAACAGAGTCCCCGAAGTTGACGATAATACAGACGAAGATATTGAGGTCGCGTTCCAACCAATTAAAGTTGGTCGTAAAAAAATTGAACAGATAATATTTGATGCAGCAAAACCACAAATCAGCAATATGGGTATTGAGTTGATGGACTTTCGTTTTAAAAGAATCAACTACACCGAAGATGTTCAACGAGAAATTGACGATCGTATGATTAGTGAAAGAAAACGAATTGCTGAAAAATATAGGTCCGAGGGTAATGGCGAAATGATGCGTATCATGGGACAGAAAGAGCGTGAGTTGAAGCGTATTATGTCTCAGGCAGATAAAGAAGCTGAAACCATTATTGGTGAAGGTGATGCACAGGCGGTAAAAATTTATGCTGAAGCATATAATAAAAGTGCCGAATCTCGGGAGTTCTTTGAATTTATAAAAACGTTGGATACATACAAAACAACATTCTCCAGCAAAGATACACTAATCATGACAACAGATAACAGTTACTTTAAATACTTAAACAAATAGCCTAGGGCGCTCGAGCCGCAACCAAAAGAATTCTCGAGCAAAGGCACAGAGAACGCAGAGAAGTGGAAGAGAGTTGGAAAGTGCGCAAGTGCTCGAGTGCGTGAGTCGTAAGAAAGAGTTTTAGCAATAGTTTAGGGTAACGCAACGATCTTCGTTGCAAGTGCAAAACGCCAACAACCTAGACTCGTAGCGAAGCTTAAGAGCGGCTGGAGCTTGCGGCAGCAACGCAGTGGCCTACGTTGAGCTACCTTGAAATCTGCAAATCAGTATTGTATTGTAAAAACGGGAACGAGAACTCGAGCTTGCGAGAGAGGCTCTAACCATTAAAGATAAACAATAGGGTGAAGCAATGAACGTAGTGAATGGCTTATGTCCTCATTATCATTAAAAATTGACAGGTATAAAACTGCTTTGGAAGTTATTGGAAACCAGAATTTTAGAAATTTTTAAAATAATAATCGACCATAAGAAACAAAAAAATGAAGGGTTGTAGTATGAATACATGGTGCGAAACAGCCAAACTCTTTGATGAGTATTTTAATAGGATCTGAAACAACAAATAAATGAAGAAAATTGAAACAAAGTTATTTGATGACGAATATTTAAGTCCTTACTTTGAGCAAATAAAATGGCGTATAAAAAAATCAGAAGAATTAGAAGCATCACTAACAGAAGACAAAACATCATTAAATGATTTTGCAAGTGGACATGAGTATTATGGACTGCATAAAAAAGATGATTGCTGGGTATTCCGTGAGTGGGCTCCAAATGCCACTGCCATATTCCTAATTGGTGATTTCAACAATTGGCTAAAACATGATGATTACCTTCTTAAACAAGTCAACGAAAAAGGCGACTGGAAGATTGAACTACCTTTAAACTCTATAAAACACGAGGATTTATACAAAATAAAAGTTTATTGGAACGGCGGAGAAGGTGAACGGCTCCCCTCTTATACACGCAGAGTCGTTCAAGATGACCAAACAAAAATGTTTTCATCACAAGTATGGTCTCCAACTCCATA
>Ga0307987_1000452_pt1 | contig 24760 bp, 11 predicted proteins | sample EllFjometagen181_FD_203157 | JGI IMG/M metagenome (GOLD analysis project Ga0307987, IMG submission 203157) | Marine microbial communities from Ellis Fjord, Antarctic Ocean - #181 | ecosystem: Environmental > Aquatic > Marine > Unclassified | place: Southern Ocean | collected 2014-10-08 | reverse complement strand
ATGAATATAAAATAAACTGCTATAAATAATATGACATTATCAAACAAAATACTATCGGACATTACGGTGTATATGAAATATGCAAAATATATACCAGAGACCAGGCGTCGTGAAACTTGGGATCAATTAGTCTTTCGCAATGAAAGCATGCACATAAAGAAATTTCCAGAACTAACTAATGAAATAAAATCAGCTTATGAAGACGTTTATAACAAAAATATATTACCGAGTATGCGATCACTTCAATTCGGCGGTAAGCCTATTGAAATATCGCCAAATAGAATTTATAATTGTGCTTATCTTCCTATTGAGTCTGTCGCTGCTTTTAGCGAGACTATGTTCCTTTTATTAGGAGGTACTGGTGTAGGATATTCTGTTCAGGAACATCACGTAGCTAAGCTACCAACAGTAACTGTGCCTTTTGACAAGCGTACTCGTAGGTTTTTAATTATGGATTCGATTGAAGGCTGGGCGGACGCAATCAAGATGTTAATGAAGTCTTACTTAGGAAATAAAAGATCTTCTAAAATTGATTTTGATTACTCAGATATTCGTGGTAAAGGTGCAAGGCTAGTTACTTCAGGTGGTAAAGCCCCTGGCCCTCAACCTCTTAAGGAATGTATTCTAAAGATCATGGGTATAATGGATTCCCTTAGAGATGGAGATTCATTAACAACTGTTCAAGCTCATGATATTATATGTCACATAGCTGATTCAGTTTTAGCGGGTGGAATAAGAAGAGCTGCATTGATAGCTTTGTTCTCATCTACTGATGACACGATGATTGGTTGTAAGTCTGGAGATTGGTGGGAGAAGAACCCTCAAAGAGGTAGAGCTAACAACTCTGCAGTACTAATAAGACAGAAATTAACTAAGACTTTCTTTTTAAAGCTATGGAAGAGAATTGAATTATCAGGATCTGGGGAACCTGGATTTTACCTAAGTAAGGATAAGGATTGGGGCACTAATCCATGTTGTGAAATAGCGTTAAGACCATATCAATTTTGTAATCTTTGTGAAGTTAACGCTTCAGATTTAGAGGATCAAGATGAATTCAATCGAAGAGTTAAGCATGCAGCCTTCATAGGGACCATTCAGGCGTCCTACACACGCTTTCATTATCTTAGAAGAATTTGGCAAGAGACAACAGAAAAGGATGCCTTAATCGGCGTCTCAATGACTGGGATAGGTTCTGGTGCTGTATTAAAATTAGATATGGAACAAGCTGCATTTGTAGTTAAGGAGGAAAATGTTAGAGTAGCTAAATTAATTGGCATTAATACATCAGCTAGAGCAACTACAGTTAAGCCTGCGGGAACAACATCATTAGCTTTAGGCACATCCTCTGGTATTCATGCTTGGCATAATGATTATTATATTAGAAGAATCCGTGTAGGTAAGAATGAATCGATGTATAAATTCTTAGCGGGAAATCATCCTGAATTAATTGAAGATGAATACTTTAGGCCTTACGATACTGCTGTTATTGGTATACCTCAGAAGGCACCTGAAGGATCTGTGTTAAGAACTGAATCACCTATACATTTGTTGGAACGTATCAAGCACGTATCTGAAAGATGGGTTACTCCAGGTCATGTTGATGGTGCTAACACCCATAATGTATCAGCTACCATAAGTATAAAAGAAGATGAGTGGGAAATGATTGGCGAGTGGATGTGGCAGAATAAAGAATTCTATAACGGATTATCCGTTCTACCTTACAATGGAGGCACTTACATACAAGCTCCGTTTGAAGACATCACTGAAGAAAAGTATCATGAACTTATGTATACCTTAAAGAATATTGATGTTTCTAGGATTGAAGAGGATGATGATGAGACTGATCTTAGCGGTGAGCTAGCTTGTGCTGGGGGTGCATGCGAGATAACATAAGTATATAGCCTTATATTTTATAAGCAAACGTAAGCATATAGCCTTACAAAAGTAAGCATATACGTGTACTTTATAATTTAAAAGTAAGCATATATGTGTACAAATAATAAAACCCCTTAGCACATTGCTTTGGGGTTTTTATTTTTAATCGATGTTTTTAAACATCAACCAATATAACATTGAATTCCATTTGTGTTTAAGAAACTTTAAAAGTCTACTTAACCTACTTACTTTCTTTGGTTTGTCTTTTTTCATAATTATTTTTTTTTATTATTTCTTTTTGCCTTTATTTCATGGTACCAGCGATGGACTGTATATCCGATCGATACTACCAATAAAGTAATTTTTAGAATTGTGTCTATAGCAGACATTGATATGGCTAATGTGCCAAGGTTTATTATATACATTTTCAAATCGCCTATGTTCATTTTGGTTAAGTTAGTTTATTAATTTATTTTAGTGAATCAGCACGACGCTTCTTCTTACTCTTTACATCTTGAAAATATTTGATTTTATCAATTCTTTGTTGTTCATATTTTAATGATCTTATTTGCTTGCTAGTTAGTCCATACATTTTTAAACTATCCACTTGTTGATCTTTTTTAAGATCCTTAAGTTCTTTATTTCTAGCATCAGACTTAGCTGTAGCTTTCTGCTTAGCTACTTTATCAGGTCGATCTTGAACAGTGGCTGGGGTTTCTCTGGTAGGAACCTTATCGTTATACTTGTCTTGAAATTCCATTATCTTAGCAACACGATCCTTTTCGTATTTTAATAATTTTATTTCATCTTTATTTAAACCGTAACTTTCTAAGCTATCAACTTGTTCATCTTTCTTCATATCCTTCAACTGCTTAGCCATTATCTCCCTATCGTCCATACCTACATACTTAGCAACTTCTTTTTCAGCGGCTTTCTCTTTATCTTTATCTTTATCGGACATCAACTGCCACTTAGCCCACCCCATTACCAATGGAGTCCTCATCCAGTTTTTTGTTTCCGAAGATACAGCATCCCTTACGTTGATCATCTTTTTAACAACTCTGTCTGTAGGGATATTGGTACCAGCAGCTATAGCATTTGCTCCTGCCATAACAGCAGGATTGTCCAATGATAATCCTTTTGTTTCCATCTCATCAGAGTTCCATTCAAAAGCGTTACCAACAGCAATTATCTTTGCTCCTTTAGAGGATATAGGTGGAGATATTTTTGTTAGCTCATAGAATGCGGTGTATCCATAGTTAGGATTTTTCTTGTAAGTTTTTTGGTATAATTTAATTCCGGTGTTCTTAAGCGTTGAAGTTATAGCTCCTGCAAAACCAATACCTCTTAGTAAACTATCAGACATACTATTTAGCATCTTGAACGTTTTACTTTGAGTAGGGTCCCCCTTCTTAACTCCCTTAGCTACATTAGGATCATATTTATCTTCCTCTTCCTCGTCGTCCCATCCTTCGAACATTGTAGCAAACATCGCTTGTTGTAAGTAACTAAATAACATATTTTGTAATGCCCCGTAATAAACTATCTTAGCTACATTTTCTTTCCAGCTTCCACGACCGTTCTTAAGATCAAGGGTAGCCTTTTTTATTATTCTAGCATATTGAGTTGGTGTGTTCGCAAAAGCTAATACAGTACGACCTAATGAGCTCGCTTGTTGTTGGCTAATCATATTAGGAGCACTAGATTGCTGAGATGTCTCTGCTATTTCCATAAACATTTCCATAGCTTTACTCTCAGCTGCTTGTTTATTCATGCCGTCTTTCTTAACCAACTTATCTACCATTGTTCTATAATAAGTAGCACCTCCTGTGGCTATAGCTACACTATCAGCTATTTGTGTAGGGGTGAAACCCCACTTAAGTAGTTTAGTAATTAATCCTCTAATACCTTGTTCTTTAGCCATATCAGCAATATCCGCTTCATTAACATTTATTCTAAGACCATCTCGTCTATCCACTAAGTAATCAGAATTGAATAGCATATTCCAATCTTTTGCAAATTGTTTTGTATTAGCAAAAGCTTTACCAGCTGCTACTATATTATTTTCTCTAAAGTTTAAAAAGTTAAAAGTAGATATTAACTGTAATGCAGCAGACCTATTATTAAGAAACATTATATCTCCTATAGCGGCCGTAATCCAACCCATAAATCTTTCAACAAGGGGGTTACCTCCTAAAGCAGTATTTCTACCAGACTTCATTCTACGTAATATATCCGTAAGAGCAGCTGTATAATTTTTACCATAAGCAGCTTGTAACTTATTCATATTCTTTTCTGAGAATATAACATCTGCATTCTCCTGCCACACCTCTAACAACTCAGCTCTACCTGTAGAGTTTAAGTTCTCTAATAAATCAGTTGTAATAGTTCCAGCTTCCCATCCTTTTCTAGGGGCTGTAGTTTTACCGCCTGTATTAAGTTTTATTAATTGTTCTGCAAATTCCTTTAGTTGAGGATTATGAGTAACATATTCTATTAGCATAGGTAAATCAACCTTAGATAATCCTTCAATTTCTAAGCCTTGTTTATTCCATACGTATACCCTAACAGCCATCTCTTTAGTAAACCAATTCTTTTTTGATTTACCATTCTCGTCCTTAAGTTCAAATGTTTTCTTTAATTCTTTAGGGACAATGTCTAATTGTTTCTTTATACCGTCGTATTGTCTAGCTATAGCTACTCTAGCCTTAATAACATTTCTCATAGCCTTAGAGTAAGGTGTTATCAAATGCCTTTGGTACCATATCATTTGGCTATCTCCTACCTTACCTTTACCTAAGGTTTTATATAATAAGCCTACAAAATCTTCAGCAGATGGAGGAACAAAGAATGCCCACTGACCTTTATCTTTACCTTTACGACCAGCCTTAACGCTGTCATAATTCTTAAAAGATTCTATGCCTGATGAATTTTCTATTATATCGTTAAATTCCTTATCTAATTTAGCACTAAATTTTACTCTTGATTTTTGTGCAATGCTTTTAACATCAACAACGTTTAGCACATCTACAACAGCTAACTCAGTTTTACTTTTAACAGGTAACTTATTTAAGGCTTTACCTACAGCTTTAACATTACCGATGTGATCATCAGCAAAGTAAAAATCATTATAACCTTCTGCAGCTTTACCAACTACCCACCTAGCTTTCGCATTAGGATCTGAGTCAGCAATACCAGTTATGTTTTCTAATGGAATATTTAAACCGATACCCTTTAGAAATTCGTGTATAGCAAATTTACTGTTCGCAGGGCGCGCTGTCAGTATGAACACATTCTCGTTTCCGAACTTTTCGTTTCTAGCTAGAGCTTTTTCAAACAAAGGTCCTTTAGTACCGTTTATCACTTCGCTAAATTCCTTGAAATCAAATTTAGCGCCTAAATCAGTAAGGACAACTCCTTCTCTAGCAAATACTTCTGGCGTTATTTTTTTACCTTCGCTTATAGCAGTCTTATCTATTATAGCTATATTATCTGCTCCTTTACTAGATATTTGAGATCCATCTTTATATCTAAACCCCTTCACGCCGCTTGCTTTAAGGGCTGCTGTTAATTTATTTACATTAGATTTACCTATGTAAAAATCTTCAAATCTAGGATCGATCATCTCATAAAGTAGTCCCTCGCTAGTATCGAGACCTATTTCTTTCATTTTAGCTAATACAATTGATTCATCAGCTATTACGGATTCATTAACAGTTATATGTTCAACTTTACCGCCATTGCTTTCCGCATAAGCTTCTGCTTCTTTTATTTTAGTAGCTAAAAATATCAAACCCGTTCTTTTACCTAATTCACTAAAAGGCTTAGGGCTGGCATTGTAGGCAGAAATTTCTCCAGGCATTGTATAAAATACGTGGCTTTCAGTTCTACCTATTGTATCATCAAAATCCCAAATACTTATGCCTTTAGTGGGTACATCTAAGCTGTTAGCTATAGTTAATGCTTTATTCAAATCAGTCACTGTTTTTAGGACTTCTTCCTTAGATACTTCTTTGGAAAATTGAATGTTAGTAGGTAATGATTCGTTTATTTCAGTAAAAATTTTTGCAGTATTGTCTTTAATATCTTGACCAATATCAAAATACCTGCCCTCTTTAAGAGCTTTGTTTACTAATTTTTTAACCCTTGTCTTATTGTATCTTTCAATACCTCCAATTTCCTTGCCTAATGCTTCGTTAATTTCTGTGGGTATAAGGTTAACAATTAGTGTCTCAAAATGATCGTTAAGTTCTTTTACGTCATAACCATTCTTTTGTTCTATAAATTTAATAAGTTCCTGTTGAGTAGTAATAGATTCAACAGCATGCTCTAATATAGTTTTCCCGCCAATTTTAGTAGGTTTTATAATAAATCCAACCTTAGCTAATTTCCTTATTACACTTCTTTGATCTGTGGATAATAATGCTATAAGACCTATAGCTTCATCTGTTTTACCCTCATCCCTTAGGGTAGTTATTCTATCTATTAACCACTCTCTACCGCGATTAGCTTCATTATTTATAATGTTCCCAGTAGATAGTCTAGTTCTACTGTCCGATAGCAATTCTGACTTAACTTCTGTTATGTCTTTAAATCCATAAGTGCTTTCGCCTTCTATATTTATATATTTTCTACCAGTTTTACCGGTACCTAATGTAAATCCTAAATCTTTTAAACCTGTTTCCGTTAAACCCGATTCTTTTATTATTTTTTCGAATAACTGATCATTCCTAGTTATCCCATCTATTTTAGCGGTACGGATAGGTCTACTGAAATATTTTAAAAATTCAGTTATATTAGCTATAGAGCTAGTTCTATTAGATTCTGTATTAGTTTTTAAGTTTTTTATCTTAGATATAGCTTCTACAAAACCAAATTCTTTTCTAATATACTTATAAACGGTATTGTAAGCATTATAGGCGTCTTTTAGGTTAGTTTCCAACCCTTTATTCGAAGACAAACTATTAAGCATTTTATAAGAGAATATTCTACCTGCTCTTGTGCCTAACAATGCAGCTCCCTCATTTGAAAAATATTTAAAAACTTCGTCTAATGTGAAAGATTTATTTGCAAAAGTATTGCCAAAGGCTGTAAATATGTCTGAGTTTTCTAATAAACTCAATTCTTTTACTGTATCCATAACAACCTTGTGATTTTCGTCTCCAGGTTTTAGTTCCTTAGAATACATTAAATCACTTTTACCTGCAGCAATATTTAATTGTTGTTCAAAAGTTAAGTTTAAATCAGTTCTAATAACTTCATTAATTATTAATTTACCTAACAGTCTACCTGAGGAAGCCATCAGAGTACCCTCTTTAGCTCTATTGTAATTAGCTCTATTTCCTGCGGAATCCATACCGAAAGCAGCATATACATCGCTAATTCTTAAATTAGATTTTAAAGTAAAATCCTGTAATCCGTTGTTTTTAGTGGTTCTATTCTCGGTTTTCTCATAAAAAGCCTCTAATATACTATTATCTAACCTTGTGGATTTATCTAGGTTTATATCTTTAGCTAATGATTTGTTTTTGCCTTTTCTTTCCATAGTAGCCCCTTGCGGCAACATATCAAGAAATGTCCCAGCTAATTTTAGCCAAGACTTATGAGAAGCGGTTGCTTCTGAACTGGTGTACATGGTTTTAGGATTAACCACTTTAGAAGGATCTACTTCTGGAAATAAATGTTCCATAGTTTCGTCTAATGCGGTAACAGGAACTTTTTTTACAACTCCCTTAACTACAACATCTCTGTATACAGTATTGCCTTCTTCGTCTAATTTAACTATCTCTGCATTAACATCCCCAAATCTAAACTTGTCAAAATCAATTACATTATTCTTAGCCCATTTTTTCAGGTCTTCAGCTATTCCAACTCTAATTTCCGGGGTAAGTAAATCTGTTATTTTTCTTAAATCTTCATTAACATCTAATTCACCTTCTTCTTGGAAGTAAGGTTCATCAGCAACTAGTTCTCTAACAGAACCTATTTCGCCAGATTGTATGTCAGTTGACTTACCACCTAACTCATTTTCTTTTCTGAATTTTTTAAAAGCATCACCTTTCCTAAACCTCATCACTTTGTTAATCCAACCTATTAAACTATTATTCTCTTCTGGATTAAACTTTAATAGAGTAGATGTCAATCCATCCTTAACCTCTGCTATAAAACTATCAATAGATTTACCTTGAACATCATTCCCTACAATCCCCTTTCTTATCAGGGGATCTATTATTGTACCGTTAATAATAGCAGTGTATGCTTTGGATAAACCGCCTTCATCCCACTCTTTTTTGGTCATATTGTAGTTACCATCATCATTTTTTTGCCCTACTAAGTCGTCAATTCTATCATTTAGTATACGCTCATTTCCTGTAGTGCCTTGTTTCTTTTTAGCGGTGGTAACCCCTTTTTTAGTTGATGGTTTTTCAGCTGCTTTAGCGGCTTTTATCTTATCTTCTATATTTTTTTCCTGTTGTTCATACATGCCGGGGTCCATAGAATATTCCTCTTCATATAATAATTCTAATTCATTCTCTAACTTAGTAACAAGAGGAGAAGACTTTTTAACCGTGTTGGTATCTTCTTCTACTGTCCCATCCGCATCATCTATTTTTTGAGCTTGTATTGCTGCTTGTCCAAAGTCTACTGTACCATTCTTAATTCCCTTCCCTAATGACACAGCAAATGCTGCAAAGTCTTTTGGTCCTGTAAAATTAAAGGTATAGGCATCTCCAACAACATCCTGTGTCATGTAAGCTCCTAATCCAGAAAAGGATTCATTTTCTTTAGATGATAAGTCAATTCTGCCCTCACCTACAATCTCAAAAAAGTTAGCTAAATACTCTTCAGCACGTAGTGTTCTGCCTTTATAGTTACCAACATTCATCATTATTTTAAGATGCAAAGCGGGTGAAGCTGTTTGTAACCACGATTTAACCTGATCTGACATGTTAACCATCTTAGCTGGGTTGCCTTTAAACATTTCGCCCATACCTCCATGACTAATTTCATGTTCCCCTACACCTGTCTTACTTTGTGCAACTTGGTTTTCAACAACCGCAATAGGTATCGTTTCTAGTGTGCCTAGTAGTTTTACATTAACACCAGCACCCCCATCAGCTATATTCTTCTTCGCTCTTTCTTTTCCAGCATCATCAATATTTAATTTATCAATAGCATCATAAGCCTCCTCTTTCGTCTCTACTAGTATATAGTTTTTATTAACCTTTTTAAGAGCACTATTTTTAGCTCTAATTTCCTCAGCTTTAAACATGTCGGAAGCTTTGGCTTTAACAGCTTTATTTGTATCAGTTACCTCTAATAATCTTTTAGCTTCATTAATTAGACTAGTGTATCTTTCGTTATCTACGGCTTCTAATAAGTTAAATTTGTCACCAAAAGCTTCTTCGCTTAGGAACAAATCCCTAGCTATTTTATTAATTTCAAATTCCGTTTCTAGAGTTGCTAATGCTTCCTGCTTAGCTTTAAAACTAAGTTCTGGGTCATTAACTATGGCGCTAGCTTCTGCTCTTGATTTATTAACTGCATCGTATGTCTCTAAAAACCACTTTGCTCCTTGAGTGTCTATGCCGTTTGTAGCTCTTTGAGTAAGGGCCTCTAATTTCTGGGCTTGCTCATTCTGTAATGTAGCTAATTGTTTCCTTAAAGCAGGGCCGCCTCCCTTTCTTTTGTCTGTTAAGCCTTCGTAAGATTTGTTAAGTTCAAATATTTTTTGTTGTCTTTTATCAAAGTCTACTTTGAAATCTGTAGAAGCATATTGCCTAGCTGCCATACCTTTTATGAAGGGTAATGTTGAAAACACAAAACTAAAACCTACACTGCTCACAGCTACATGCTTTGCATTTTCAAATACAGGTTTACCGTCTATAGCGTTTTCCACGACATTAGTAGCTATTTCACCTAAAAACTCTCTAGTAGGATCATATACAACAGCTCTCTTCCATGTATTGTTAAAATAGTCTTTAGCTCCTAGTTGCCAAGTAGCAAGATCATCGGTGCCTCCTATTATAGGGCTTTTAAAACTCCTAATACCCCTTTGTAATATAGGGTTTGTAGTCAACCCTGTAAACACTCCGTTAGCTAGTCCAAAACCGGTACCTTTAGCGAACATTTCAAGTTCACTTGTTGTGCTGCCTGTCAGAGAATCTTCATAAGCCATCTCCATCATTTTCTCTCCAGCAGTATAAGCTCCAACCACATAAGGAGCTAATGTCCCTCCTGAAGCAGCCATAGCTATAAGTATAGGTCCTTGAGTTGATATTTCCTGAGCAACAAACTTACCGAAATTTGAAATATCCCCATCAAAAGCCTCGTCTACACTAATGTCTCTAACGTAAGTATTTCTAAGATCCTGTTTGAATTTAGAAAACTGAGCCCCTTTTTCATTTAGCCATTCGTTATTTTTATCGAACTGTTCATCTAAAAGCTGGTCATGAAACATTAATAACCCAGAATTTAAAATTTTACCACCATAATATAATGTGCCTGCTCCAATGCTAGTTAGCCCTATAGTAGCTGTCGATACACTTTTTTCTGCAATACTGTATTCTAATCCAGCGGCGTTCATTTGAATCTTTAAATCCCCTAATTTTTCACTAGCATTTTTTAATTCATTATCTTGTATTCCTATTTCTTTATATAGTGCTGCAGAATTTGCATAACCTTGTTGAATAGTGTCCCATTGATCTTGAGTTATTAATGCCCCTGATTCAGCTTGTAATATAGGAGAACCGTCGTCTAAATTACCAAGGTTTACTATTTCGCCATTGACCAATACTTCAATGCCTCCTATTATATCTCCATTTAGATACTCCTCTGCCGTAGAAATATCATAATTCATTCTAACTATTTCCTTGTAATTCGTTTTTTGCTTTACAAGACCTTTCTCATACACTTTCTCTTTATCCCTAGACATAACTGCCTGCGTAAGATTTAATAATCCTTTTGCATCTGGATTATCATTCATAAAACTTTGACTTTTTTTATCTATTAGATCATTTCTTTTTCTAATAGTTAATTCAGCGTAAAGTTTATCTTTAGCTTTTTTGTCTAGCTCTTCCTCAGATAGCGGACTAATTCCTTTAGTGGTTAATTCTTTTGATATTTGTGCTTTAAGTGCGTTTATTTCCTTTTCATACGGTTGTACTGTAAAATCATAGGTTTGTCTACCTAAGGCTTTACCATCCATGCCTGTATTTATAGTTTCTGTTTTATCAATAGGTTCAAATATTGTATCTCTACTACCTACCTCTTCAACAACTTCTTTAGTGGAAACATGCATAGCTCCACCTTCCTCGTAAAATTCATCAAATTCCTTTGTCTTATTTACAAACTTAGTAGCAGAATCATAAGATAGATATTCATCTATGAAAGACTTAAGCTTTTTCGTTTTTTCTTCTTTGCTAGACCTTTCCGGCAAAGACACACTGTTTTTTTCTCCTGTATAAGGATCTGTATATGTTAGTACAGAATTTTTTATTCCACCACCCCTCCTTTGATCTTGCAAATTATGAGATACTGTTATATTTTTATCAGACTCTGCTATTTTGTCTAAACTCATCTGAGCAGTATCCCAGTCGGAGTCTAGCATGTCACTTAATGCATCCTCGCTGAATGTGTCTGAAATATTATCCCCTTTAACTTTACTGTTTAATTTTACTACGTCTAATTCTATAGGATTATCTTCGTTAATCGCAAGTGATTCCGAAAAACCATCTTCCAAATCCAACTCCCCATTTTTTTGTGCATCTGTAGACTCCACACCTGCACTCGCTGTGTCGTCGTCCATAAAATCTTCATCAACAATCTCATCAACAACCTCATCAACAACCTCATCAGAGGTATCGATATCACTGGCCGCTTCTTCTTTTTCTCCTTCTATAATCTGAGACAACTCAAATTTAACACCTGTTAATCCCCAAACACCCTCTCTAGACCTTGCGGCATCAGTACCTTTCACTCGGATCTCTTCGCCGTCAACTAAATAAATATATATATCCATTGGTTATGTTTTTTTCTGGTCTTTTTTCATATTATTAATTATGCTATCAGCAAGCATAATTGCCTGTTTGCCGCCAACTTGAGACATTAATAAGTCTGTTAGAATGTTTCTAAAGTTACTAGAGCCATCGCCTTCCAAAACAATAGGTATTGTTATATCTTCAATTCCGTCTTTTCCAGCTTTAATAACTATGCTATTTGAGCTTTTATCGTAAGACATTGACTTTACATTCCTATTAATACCATTCTTTTTCCTAGTGGCTGAGTTGCCCCCTAATTCTTCTACTAGATTTTGTCCGGTTATTTCCCCGTTGTATTTAGCATAATCCCTACTAAATATTTCTGTGCTAGTAAAGGGTTCATTTTGCTTTGTCTCAACAGTGTTTAATACATAGTTGTCCTGTTCGTCTTTAGATATTTTAGTCTGTTCTAGGTACATATTATCTGTTTTTTCTTTCAGATGTCTCATACGCTGAGCTTGAGTAGCTGTTTTCCATATCTCTTTGTCTATACGCAACTGATCTAATAGTATATCATGACCCTGTTTGTTCACGTCGAAAGCATCCAGATCTGATTTTATTTCATAAAAATTAGCATTCAAGGCATCTTCAACAGCTAAGTTGTTAAGGGGAGTCGATGTTGTTACTTTTAATTCCAAGGTATTATTGCCGTTAGCGTCTTTAGTCCTTGTTGATGATTGCGTAGGCTCTTCCGCTTCCCCCTCTAGGTTCTTTAATTCAAATTTATCTTGGACCTTAGAAGTATCTAATTTACCATTTTCCCTTTTTGCGAAAGTATTATTTTTATTAAAGTCTCCTGCATTATTAACAATTTCTGGCATTTCCATTGTTAAGTTATTAGACAAAGTAGCAAATTCGCTGGCTGGTATTTCAAACTTATTGTTCTCATCTCCAGCTCTCCAAGCAACCGCGTAAAGTTTACCGTCTCTATTAATTATTTCAGACATAAACTCAGGATCTCCTCCAAAGCCTCTAACTAGGGCTTCCGATCTATCTGTAGAACCATTTTCGTCTTCAGTGAAAAATACTGTTGTACCAAAAGCTTCAGGGTCATCCATGAGATCACTTAGTTCCCCTACAGAGCCTATTACGGATTCGCTAAAGGAATTGTCATCTTTTATTTTTTGATCCAGTGTAGCTAGCTGTTTGGATAATAATATATTTGTATCTCCATTGCGCTGCTTTATTTTTATTTCGTCTATTTCATCAAGAGTTGCTTGATGGGACTCAGTTAATACTTTTGAAATATTCTCGCCTGTTCCTAAATATCTATCATTAAACATAGCCGCATCTGCAGCTGACTCGTTTCTTAATTTTATAAGGAAGCCATCATCTTCTTTCTTCTTTCTATCTTCCTCTTCTTGTGTCTTTTGCTTAGCAGCAGCCCCTCTAGCAAACCCTTGCGCAAGAGTAGCGGCTCCTTTAATTAGAGCATCGGTTACCGCGGAACCTCTACTATTGTCTATTATTCGTGGATTTCTATAACTCATTATTTTATTTTTTTAAACATTAGGTCTACCAACCTCCTGAAGGCCCTCCAGCCGCTGCGCTCCCTGCGCTAGCTACTCCTCCTATTATAGCTGCAGTAGCATCTTCTCTATCTCTACCAGCGCTCGCTACATTAGCGTTCTCCTGGTCGATTCCAGCTTGCATTCTATCTAATGTGGCCATGTCTCTTCCTTCTTGAGCATTCCATTCAAATGCTTTTCCTTGAGCTTGAGCGCTCTGTACTCTTCCGGCTTCATTTATTTGTATACCCTGTATTCTTTGCTTCTCAGACATACGAATCCTTTCCAGTTCTTGTTCACCTTGAGCCGCAAGCTTTTCATTATCAGCTTCTTGTTGTTCTATGCTAGCTGCAACTTCTTTTTTGCTTCTTTTAGCCGCATTAGCCAAAGCTGTAGCCCCTCCTGCACTTGCTCCGGAACCTTCTAATGTATCTAGCACATTAGCTAAAGCTATATCGGTTTGTTCCATTTGTATTTCAGCACCGCTGGTGGCCACTCCTAAGCTATCAAATGGATTTGATATAGTATCACTTAGATCCTTAGCCATGTGACTATTATCTTTTACATCAGCATACGGATTTATAACAGCTTGCCTAGTTCTTTCGAATGCTGCCATTTTACGCTCTATCATAGCTTTTTTTGCCGCCGCTGCTCTTTCTCTGCGTTTAGCCTTGCTATTCTTTATCAAGCCTATCACGATTGTCGCTGTAGCCGCTATACCGGCCGCTATCATTACTCCTGACATATTACTTTTATTTTATTTATTACTTCTTGAGGTAATTCCTTATATGTACTTGCGTAAACATCAGCCTCAGCTTCTTCAAATGTTGTTGCATCAGTTTTATAAACACAACACCAGTCAGTATCTTCATGTGTATATATAACTCTTTGTGTTCCTGTTTGTGTATGTATAATATGAGGACCCACTATTGTTTTTACCTCTCCTGCATCTGTTAAGTAAGACACTTTACCTTTCAATAAAAAAGACGGATGCTGCTGTTTGTGGATCATGGTTATTATTAAATTGCCTTTAGGTGCAAAAACCTGTCTAGTATACAATCCCCCCTCTAATGTTTGTTTGAGAGGAAATCTTTCCTTAAATTCTGAAGATTGTGGTTGCCCTGACTCATGTTCTATATACCCATTTAAACTCTTCATTTGCTCTCCAAATTCAGCTATCTTTTCCCACATAGCTCCCCTATAGGCATTAATGCCTTCCATTAATTGAATAGGTAAAAGTTCGTTTTCTAGTATATCCATGATTTAATTTAAGATGATTGTACGAATTTAGTGCTTATTGCAAACAATTCCTTCTTCCCATTATTAATATTACTTATTTTCATCTTAACTTCCCCATAAAAACCTTTTAATCCTGACGAGGACTGTCCCCATACTACCTCCCCAAATTGTGACGATGTGCTATTAACTAAATTAGCAAAGTACTTATTCTCTTTTTGCTTAAAGCTATTTACCATTAAGTTATTCTGCATTTGATTTAATGTAAACACCTGTATATTAGGAGATATTGTTAAAGCTGTATCTACATCTGTTGTAAAGGAGTCCATTTGCCAGCCGCTATCACCTTCGTAATTTATTGTCTGGAAATTTTTAACCATTGAAGGATTTCCATTGAATATTAAAGTCACAGTGGAATCATTCTGAACACCATAAAAAACACCTCTAGCTATAGTATTAGGAGCTAGGGTATAGTGTTTATAAAGTTTCCCTGCGTTTGCTGTAAAATAATTATTATTTAAACTTAAGATCTGGTTGGGTCTATAATCAAATAAACTAGTCCATCCCAAAACGGTTTCATCAAATGTTAACGTTTCATATCCTGCTCCGATATTTGGTATTGATAGTACGTATTGCTTATTATGAGAATCCCACCCACCTATTATAAGTCCCGCAGCGGTAGATGATAATTTATCTCTAAAATAATCTACCATACCATAATTAGAAATCACAGTAATACCATCCATAGATAACCTACAAACCACATTCTGACTTCTATCTGTAAAGTACTTTCTATATCCATTTACTGCGAAAGATTCTGGATCTTTACTTATTCCATATTCACCTGCGAAAGCTACATTTTGCCCTATAACTAGATTTGTACTAGTAACACTAGCATTTCCTTCAGCCGAATATATTGCATCTTTGTCTATTAAAGACCTACTTACTTTGTTTTCTTGGAATATAATAAGATTGGTATCTTCTGAATAAAGTCTTTGTATAGACCCATTTGCAGGATCTACAGTCCTTGAAATGTCTTGCCCTACAGCAAACTGGTTCGTTTGGTTAACCCCTGTTCTTGAATTGAATATACCAGAATGAATAATGGAACTAAATTTATGGGATTGGTTAGGCTCATCTTCAACTAAATACGCTCTAACACCAAAATCAACCGATGTATTGTTGTACCCCCCTGTTATCCTTGATTCCTCTAATAACCAATCTTCTGCAGGCGTATCCGCATAAGCTTGAGGTATGTTATCAAAATTTATTATTTTACGAAACGAAATAACTGGTGGATTTGGGTCCCCTTGTTGCCACGTTGGACCCCCTGTGGGCATAGGATACACCCTAAAGTCAGTATCATTTAATCTTTCCGTAATGTAACCAAAGTAATTCACAACTTCTCCGTCAACTATATTAATATAACTGAATGTAACCTCTTGGCCAACATTCATAGCGTCAACAGACAATGGATTCAGTGGATCTATACTTATTAAATTACCTGCACCGCTATAATATGTAGATGTTGCTCCGTTAGCCACATCAACTATGGTCTTTATCTTTTTTAACCAAAAAGTATTGAAATATTTTAATTCTAATATTGCTGACATAATTTATTTTTAGTTCTGTATTACCATCCTCGATGTACCCGCGTATGTATTTATTTCAGGATCGTTTGTAGTAGGTATATTTTGGGTAGTCTGTATTGAATTAACACCAATATTCTCATCAGGCTCACTTATCCTATTTCCATCTTCTGAGCTGTAACCTGCGCTCCATTGCAGGTCTATAGTCGTACCTATTGTATCAGTCCACTTCGCTAAACCTAATGGGATTCTATCTAATCTGTAATTTATATAAGGATTAGCTCCGTCATTAATAGGTAGGTAAGGTTCAGTCCTTGCTGTGTTCGTATAAAATTGATTTATATATTCCCCATAAGGTGTTTCTGCGTAAACTACAGGAGCCGTATTGGTATCAATATTAACATATTCACCTTTAGTGTTAGTGCCGTCTGTTCTAAAATATTCAAAAGAATTGAAAATATTTTGCGAAGGGTCATTACCGTTCACTGTAGCAGCATTCTGGCCTTGCCAAGGTACACACCCTGGATAATGTAAATCATCTGCAATCAACCAAGCTATAGCTCTTTTATCGATTTGAGAAGCCCCAGGTCCTTTCATCTGTCTAAAGTTAGTAACTACCACGGCATATTCAATCTCTTGGCTGGTATCAAAATCAGCGTAGTCAAAAGCTCTTACGGTTTGAAACCAAATAGGTGCTCCAACTCCTAATACACCTACACTCCACCCTGAATCCATATAAAACGGGAAATCAAACGTTGGAGAAGCAGTACTGTCTACTAGTCCAGCGTTATTGTATTCTAGGGACCTAGGAATTTCCGTCCAATTATTCAATCCATCACCTTCTATTCTGTAATAATATTTAGCGGATTTCCAAGAAAACTCAGCAGTGAAACCTGGTAAATTATCCTGAAACTGATAGCCATTCATTGTGATAGCTAAAGTTCCTGATGTGTGACCCCCGGGGGTTGATCCGTTTTCTGCAAATACCATTGTATCATTATATTTGTTGGGATTATCTCCAGCAGGAGGATAATCCGGGGGAAAAACAGGTTGGCCGTTAGTACTAGTTAAGTTAGTATCCTCTACTATATTTAATTGACTAATATTTTGGTCTCCCCCGGCTTTAAGTATAAACCACACCCCTGTTGTCGAATACCATTGGTTATTACCTGTCCAAACATTATTTGAAACCGTCCACTGATGCTCTATATTATACAACACCTTATTCATATTAGTATCAGGTGTTAATATACAATTATCCGTTATTACCTCTGGATTAACACGAGCATATCCTAATGTTATAGTAACAAACTGGGTAACAAATAATGGTCCATAAGCACCCGTACCCGCGTTATTATCGGCATCTGTTAGTATTAGCTTTAATCCATAAGTTCCATTAGGTGTTGTTTGTCCAGTAGTATTAGGTGTGCCTTGGGTTACTTGCCCACTTACTGAGTCCATAGTCCAATGATCTGGAGCCATTGCGTTACCACCACCAGCATCTCCAGGAGCAATCTTTTCCATCGTATGCACTAACCCTTCCAATTCACTACCATCATCTAATATAGTTCCATTTACTTGACCAATCCAGTCGGCTTCAGGTATTAGTATTATAGTATCTTTAGTTATTCCACTTATAGAGTGGTTAGCACCACCTATTTCTGGCATTTCCGGAACTATATTTTTTAAAGCGCCCTCTCCTTGTATTTGACCACCAACGGTTATTATATCAATGAATCCATCCTGGGTTGTCATTTCTATTTCGAATGTATAAACATCCAATATATTGTCTCCAGTAAGAAATACTTCTCCAGGTCCTATATATCTTAATCTAAGATCATTAAAGTTAGATCCCCCTGCTGGCTGTTGTATTAATTCAAAAAGTTCAACAACACCATCTGCATTCCTTTGCGATATGAGTTCAGCCCCTACTCTAACCACGTAATCTTGTCCTTCCTCATTTATAGGTAAGAAAGTCTCAGTAACATAGGTACCAGTTGGATCATTCTCAGAAAAATCCCACACAAAATCTCTAAACCCAGCCACACCTCCGGAACCGGAAGCTACATCTGCATTTAGATCTACAATTAACCCTTCTGTAGTTGTTTCCCAATATATATCTAACCTAGACTCCGTAGGAGCAGTTTCGTATACAGCTAGGAACGGCAACATATTAGTAAGAGTTGATGGTGAATTGTTTGCAGGCCCAGGAGGTCCCGCTACTAAATTCGTATAAAGTAATGCGGATGCACCTATTTGTTTATCTGTAGTGGACAATCTAGCAACTAATGGGTTGGTATCTAGTTGATAGAAAACTTTATTGCCGTAACCTGCTCCAGTATTTACCTGTAGCATAGTGTTCATATCACTTACTGTTCCATCACTACCTTCCCCTAAAGATAAGTCTGCATAACCCATATTTACGTCTTCTGCTCTAGATATAGCGGTAGAAGTATGTGCTACTGCATTTTTCCCAGTATATGAAAGCCTAGCATAATATTGAGCATTAGAAGCTACTGTAGTCATAGTGTTTGTAACTCTACCAAATAGGGTTACTGAACTTCTATATTGTTTTTGATCTGGACCAATCTCATTTAGATCTCTAGGTATTTTATTTATATTATCATTAAACAATGTAGTAAAAGCGGTTCTATCGGTTTCATTTGTTGGAAACAAACCAGTGTCTATACCTCCAGGCCAATTAATGTTTGGGTCTGGTCCCTCATTTAAGCCTCCAGATTGTCCCGGGTAGCCATTTAAAATACCCGGCAAATAAACATTGTAATATTCCTGTTGAGTTTGTTTAACAACTATTTTATAACTGTACCAACCCAAGTCGTTTATAGTATAAGCAAATTTTAAATCAGGTGTATTGACAGGTAAATTTTCAGCCCTAAAATAAATATCACTAACCCTACCAGTTGTTGTTACAGTATACGTTTGACCACCGCCTGATGGTCCAGTTATACTTAGTACTTTAACAAAATCCTCATAATTTCCTCTAAGGTAATCACCTTCTCTAGGTATATTTATATTATTAGGATATTGCAGGGCACCATCATCCAACCTAAATGTATACGTCGTGTCCGTTATAGTGTTGCCACTAATCATAACCGCATATCCAATTCCATTAGCATTTATTTCCTGTTGCCTTACAGCATAAAGCCCTGGGGTTCCGGTATTGTTATTTTTAGTTGATGTTATAGGTGAATTAACTATAACTTGAATAGTATCTCCAAACCAAGTTTTTACATCTGTATCTTCAGCCACTATGTCATACGGACTATATATAGTTGACCCTGAATAAAATTGTCCTCCACTAGTAACACCTACATCTACTGAAGATAATATAACCGGCGACTGTCTGCCAAATTTATCAGCCAATACAAAACCTATTTGATAATTCCTATTTCTTTTTACTGAATGATTTGGATATTCTATCCAATTATTGTATTTTCCAGTGCTACTCTTTGGTGCTATTCTACAGTTGTAGTTTAAATTTGCCGGGGGAGTATGATGATCTCTATAATTTCCGTATATAATTCTATTACCCGATGTCTCCTGTGCAAACGCTCTTACCGGAACTTTATCGTATACTCTAGTTGTTTGTATTTCTGGCAGAGTTCTATATGGTTTTCTAGACTGATAGTCATAAGTATATGAATTATCTAAACCACTAGCTCCAGATATTTCCCCTGCAGTAATGCTTTCTAAAACCCTAACGGCTACGCCATCGCTTTCTCTAAAAAGTATTTCTAATTCACTTATTTTGTAATCTCTAACTATTCTATTAGCTGATGTAGGTAATGGTATAATTAATCCTACATTTTGCACCAAGTTTTCCATAAAAGAAACTATAGTAGATTGGTATGCAGCGTCTTCGTCACCTGCAAGCCAAAAGCCGTATTGTTTTGGTATATATGCTATTTGAGTAAATGGGGCCATTAATGAATACTCGTTGTCATCAAACTTAAACCTATAACTGAATCTAACAAATTTGTCTTCTAAATAATTTGGATCTCCAGCCCATTCGCTATCGTCATCCTTATTAGCCATGGTGGATAATAATAAAATAACATAGGAATCATCCACCGGTATAGTTGTAAAATTAGGAGTAACAAAGATCCTAGTACTGCCCCCTACAAATGTAACTGATTCAACTTTAATAAAATCATTACCGTCTATGCTGCCTTCTGGAGAAACAACCGTAGCTCCTATAAATGGCGTCAATGCAATAGTCTGGTCTCCCGCTACTCTAAAATAGCCTTGCACAGCAGTCTCAATTTGTAATTCTACTCTAGTATACAACTCTATTGCTTGGTATGGACTATATTTTGCAACAGATATTTGGTGCTCTTGTGTATAATATACTTGAGGAGCATTGCTTTTACCAACACCTACATTTCTTCCTGCAAAATTTATATTTATTTTACGTGGTTGATTTCTATTGTCAGTCCAAAATAATAAATTTTCTATTAAATTTATACCAATTATTCTATCTGTAGTTGAAAAGTTTAAAAACTCCCCTTCTACTAGAAGACTATATTGGTTAGTATTTTCGTTGTAAGAATATATATAATGTCTTGAATTTGCTGGGGCATTTGTGGGTTGTGAAGGATTTGGGTCAGTATAGTCTGTTAAAAAAACAAACAATTGACCTGTAGTATTATTGTTTTCAATACCTATAATAGTTAAACCATCACCAATATCTGTACCAGTTACTAGATTGTTACCAATAATATTTTCCAATGCACCTACATCATTATCTTCAGATCTACCAACAGAAATATTATGAGCATCTCTATACTCACCATTTGGTATAATCCTATCGTCTAGATCCTTATTCATTTTGGATCTTAGAAAAGTATTTTTAATTTCAGCCATTTAATTTATGATTTTATCCACTTAGATTTACCTCGCATAACTTGTACGATTTCATCTAATTTAATATTTGATAATCTTATTTTAGCATTTCTTAATTTAGCAGACCTATCCCTTTTAAGCCTTTGTATAACATATTCCGGTTGATTAATCCTACCAGCTAGCACAGAATACAATATATGAGCGTATAAAGCATCCTCAGCCATCTTAGGAACACGAACGTCTGAGTCGTAAGCTAATCCATCAGAAATATATTCAAGTACTATTAAACGATCCTTTAAGTTACTAGAAAAAGACATTACTCCATCCCTATCATTAATTGTAAACCATCCGTTGCGCTGAGCGTATTGAGGCTCATTACCGTATCTTTGCCCATAAAATGGGTTTGCGGTTAAATAATTATTATAAGCCCAATAATCATTAGAAGTTATATTTCCGCTTATTAATCTATCGTTAGCATCTGCCCATCTTTCGTTTGTCAAAGATGTTCCCTCTAGATTATCACCAAAGTTATCCATTGTAGGATTTCCAGCTCCATCCTGCAGAGGCACTTCATAGGGATTTGTAGTAAGATTGTTAGCAGGGTATATAATATGTTTAACACCTAGAGCGTCTATGTATGACATGTTAACATAATTAACATAATCTTGTGGTATAATAACGCTTAGACTAGCAGGTATAGATAATTCTTGGGATTTAATACTTTTAAGTGTATCATAACTGAATTCTTGCAAGCCTCGCTTAGCATGAAATAGTACATCAGTTCTTTTAATGTCCCCTATTAATTTATGAGGTCCTACGTAAGTAGCTATAAATGAATTTATTATATCATCAAGCCTAGTGTATTCATATCCTCCGTAATTTTGCTGAACCGTATCCCCTAAAGCATCTCCTACAAAAGAACCTCCGTCTAAAGCTAATAATTGAATAGCCACATAAGAATTCGCAGCGGGAGCTGCAGCAAAAGTTATAACATTATCTATTACCGTATAGGATAGTATATAATTTGTATAAGTACCTGGCAATCCAGTAGGACTAACATATAATTTAAAATTATTTAAAGCATAATTAGTTACTGTAGGGTCCCAAGAACCAAATATTAAATCTGTATTAAATGTAGCAGTAACAGTAGTTACAGACGCTCCGTCGACTTGAAATCTCTGAGCTCCAGCGTAATATTGTTCGTTAGTTTCGGTAATTAAACCTCCATTTGGAATTGGCATAATCTATTTGTTTATAATGTTCCTTGTATTTGTTCTTGTTGTACTTGTTGTGCGGCTATATTTATAACTTGAGGATCCCTAATAACAATACCTGAATACAATAGTATTTTTAATATTATATTGGATTGTTCGTTCTTTGTCAATTGAAAATCAACTGAGTTTGTGGGATTGTATTGATAGTAGTTTTGTCCTGTAGGTATTGTGAAGTTCCATATAACATCAGATGGTTTTCTTACGTAACTAACTGTTATATCTGTGGTTATAGTAGAAGGGTACAAATACAACCTATTCTCCTCTAGTAGATATATAGGATATGTTGTAGTTGGTTTCATTAAAGGGGAAGAATTTATGTATAAAAGTTCATTACGCTGTGATAGCTGAGCCTCTTTTGAATCTTTATATATAACAGTACCTAGTCTATAAAAATCATTGGCGATAGTCGTAACAACTATTGCAGCTAAGTTAGCTGGAATTGTAGTAAATATAATATTTGCTCCACTTATAGTATAAGCAGTTGTAGATACTCCATTTATAGTAACTGTAGTTGTGCCGCTAGCTAGTTGAGAAGCGGTTATTGATGTAAATGGGAATGATATAGTAGTTCCATTACCGGCAAATGTCTGTGTAGCTACACTTGCTCCAGAGGCAGTCGGTAAATTAAAATAATTTCCCCCTGCTACATAAACAGCAGGACCTATTGTTTTAAAAGTAGCAATGTTCTCATCAATATTCTTGATTCTATCACCATATTCACTGTCATTATCAGGCACACGTAGTTGTTGATTCAATGAATCAAAGTATCCTTCGAATATTTCAAGTTGCACTTGTGTTGCAACTTTATTAAATTCATCAGGCGACAAGTTTCCTCTTTGCTCTTTATTTAGTATTAGTAATACCGTTTTATAAACTATGTCTACGTTTACTGCCATTGTATTTTTTTATTATAATTTAGACCGACCACTAATTGCAGCCGGTCTATATTATTATTACATATTAATTAAACTTCTTCTCTATAGATCTAAATATCTCCATACCTTCATCGGTCTTGAAATACGCAGCCATAGCAGAATAAGGATTCTCATCGAAAGGTACATTCATTAACTTTCTACCATTAGATGCCCAAGAGAAAGTTCTTTGGTCTTGTGATAGTAAGATTATCGATGCCTCCGTAGCTTTAATAGCTATATTTCTTAATCCTACATTTGGATCCTGTGCTAGCTCCATAAATAAAGCTGGATTGTTTCTAGCAAATAATCTAATGTCTCTCTTAATTTCTTTTGATTTTAAGTTATTTACAGCAGAACCCATTTCAACTCTTAATATAGCTTCAGCTTCTTCTACATCCATTTCTCTAGCTATTACAGCAGCATCTGTTTGTAAATCAAGTAATTCTAAATCGTCTTCAGCTTTCTCTACTGAATCATATTCTGCATACATCTTCCCTTTAAGTGGGTGATATAAAGACAATAGTCTTTGTAAATTTTGTTGTTCCTTAGGAACTCTTAAGTCTCCATTTTGGAATTGAATATGCCCCATTGTAGCTTCACCATCTTGTTCATCTTTGAACGGAGAATCGTGATTGGTAGCGTATCTTAGTTCCCTTGACTTACCAGTTTCTTTGTCAAAATGTAATAAAGCATGTTTTTTTGTATGCTTACCTGGGATTGTCAATGTTAATGGATTATATCTACCACTTAAGTAATAGATTCTATCTTTAATTTCCCATGTAGGTTTAACCTCTACAGGGACTGTTTTTTTAAGTGGTTCTTGAACCTGTATAACTTCTTGAATTGATTCTACTAAGTCTACTTGTTCATTAACTACTTTTTTTGGTTGTACTTTTTTATTTGCCATAATATAATATAATTTAATAGTGCGACATTAGATAGTGATATTATATATTAATAACCTATCGTCGCTGTTTTATTTATTAATTTGTTAAAGGTAATGATTACCCCCGTCAATACAACGAGGGTAACTATTACATTTCTATTACTAGATTCCTTTGAACAATACAAAGTTGTTAGCAGCTTGAGTAACTAAACATCTTTCAGAAAGGAAGTTTACTTCCATTGCATCAAGAGTTGAAGTACTTGCACCACCTACAGATCCTGTTAACCAAGATTTCATTCTACGATCATCAGTTTGAGAAGCTCTATAACGACAGTGTAAGAACGGACGTCTGATATTAGTTCCTAAAACTTGATCATAAACAGTTGAAGTCCCAGCAGGTATTAAAACACCTTCAATAGAATTGATACCATTGATAGCTCCACGAGTAGATGCATCATTTAAGTATTTCCAATCTGTTTTGTAGAAATCATAAGATCCTCTACGGAATCCACTAAACCCTAAGTTCAATGCCATCTCTGAAGAATTTTCAAATAATCCGTAAGCAACCCCACCTG
>Ga0307987_1000451_pt1 | contig 24773 bp, 28 predicted proteins | sample EllFjometagen181_FD_203157 | JGI IMG/M metagenome (GOLD analysis project Ga0307987, IMG submission 203157) | Marine microbial communities from Ellis Fjord, Antarctic Ocean - #181 | ecosystem: Environmental > Aquatic > Marine > Unclassified | place: Southern Ocean | collected 2014-10-08 | reverse complement strand
TCTCTCGAATCGTCGATGGCAGCCCAGGAGCCCGGGCCCACGCCGGGTGCGTACACGGGCAGCAAGGGCTCGTAGGTGGCGGGGTCCACGGCGGGCAGCAGTGCTTCGCCGTGCAGGAAGATCATCGACAGCGGTGGGGGCTCGGCGGCCTGGGGCAGGTCCGTGCCCTCGAGCAGCTGCTTCATGGTCACTGGCTGCAGCGCCAGTTCGTCGTCGGTCTCCACCCTCGGTCGGGTGGTGATCCGAAGCTCGCCATCCTCGACGAAGGCCGTGAGCTCCTTGTCCTCGTCTGTGAGCTGCACCTGGATATACCAGCTCTGGTCGCCCACACTTACGGCATTCATCTCGAGGATGCCATCGGTGGTGCGACCCTCGAGCAGCGCGTCGAGATCGGCATCGCAGCCGCGGATCATCAGGTGACCACGCCCGGGCTTCACGACCCGGAACACTTGGACCTCGACACCTGGTTCCACGTCCACCTGCAACACACCCGCTTCGGGGGCGGCGAGAGCGCCGCCGAGCAGCAGAAGCCGGGCCAGGCTGAATCGCATCTACATCCTCGCCAGCAGACCGACACCCACGCGCCAGGCGCTGAGATCGAGGCCTTCACCGATGCCGAAGGGCTGGTGCTGGCGGCGGCCAAGTACGAGCTCGACATCTGCGCTCTTGAGAGGGTTCCTGGCGTCTCGGCGGATGCTGGGTTGCACCAAGCCGGTGTCCCAGCGGGCGCCGAGCTGGAACGTCGGGCCGACCTTGGTGCCGCTGACGGTCAGGGCCCTGGCGCTGTGGGTGAAAACCGTGAAGGCGGCGCCCACGGCGGCGAAGACCTCGACACTGCCGATGCGGTGGGCTGCGGAGACCGACAGACTCAGGGGCACCAGCTCGAAGGTCGTGCTCTCCGTGCCGAGATTGCCCGAGGACGTGCCGTGCTCTGTACCGGTGAGTCGATGGTAGCCAACCTCGAGATCCGCCGAGAGGAAGCGCCAGGCCCGATACGATAGGAAGCCGCTGCCCCCGAAGCGGGACGAACGTCCGAGCTCGCGGATGAGGAGGGGTTCCTGCCAGATCTCGCCGACACCGCGGACGCCGACCAGCAGGCCGACGCCTTGATCCTCTGGCTCGTCCGCCGACTGTGCCCAGCCGAGGGTCGGACACATCACGAGAAGTACCAAGAGCAGGCCCATGAGGCCTGGCTGGGGGCTGGGTTGGCGTGGGGATGCCATGGCTGCTCCCTGGGCTCGAATCGTTCCCGCTATCGGTCGGGGAAGCCTGGGCTTTAGGCTGCCGGCGATTTTTCTCGACGATGAAATATGGCACGCCGCCGGCACAGGTGTCGCCGGCGGCGCGATGCCGCGAAAAGTCAGGGAGCCGGGTTGGGAACCCTAGCCCAGCAGGTTGAGAACACCCTGGTTCATGTTCTTGGCTTGAGCCAAGACTGATACACCTGCCTGCTGCAAGATCTGGTTTCGGGCCAGCTCTGCAGTTTCGTAGGCGAAGTCGGCGTCCCGGATCTGGCTCTCCGCGCCCTCGAGGTTCTCGACGTAGGTCTCCATGTTGCTCAGGGCAGAGTCCAGGCGATTCTGGACGGCGCCGAGGTCCGAACGGATGGAGCTGACCGAGTCCAGGGCGGTGTCGAACACGTCGATGGCCGCCTGGGCGCCGGTGGCCGTGCTCAGGTCCACAGAGCCGGTGTCCACACCCAGGGTGGAGGTGGTCAGATCGCCCAAGGTGATGGCGATGCGGTCGTTGGCCGAGTTGTTGATGCCGACCTGCACATCCAGCGATGAGTTGGTACCATCGGACAGCGGCAAGCCGTTGAAGGTGGTGGCGACGGCGATGCGGTCGATCTCGTCCGAGAGCTGCTCGAACTCGGTCTGGATGTAGGCTCGCTCGTCGTCCGCGAGGGTCTCCGAGGAACTCTGGACCGCCAGTTCGCGCATACGAGAGAGGATGTCACCGACCTCGTCGGTTGCTCCTTCAGCGGTTTGCAGTACGGAGATGCCGTCGTTGGTGTTGCGCATCGCCTGGCGGCCGGAGACGCTCTGGGACTCCAGGCTCTCGGCTACTCCGAGCCCAGCGGCATCGTCAGCGGCGCGTGAGATGCGCAGACCGCTCGAGATCCTTCCGTAGCTTCCTGTAAGCTCACGTTGTGCGTTGTTCAGGTTGTTGATTGCGTTGAGGGACGCAGTGTTGGTATTGACGACGAGTGCCATGCGTGCTCCTTGACTGTGAGGGCGGGTGAGGCCCTCGTGTCTGTGGTTGAGGCGTCATGTGTGATGGGGGGGACGCCTATGGAATGCCCGTAAAGGGCGAGACTACATCATCGAGAAGAGGCTCATAGATTGGGACGATGCCGTGATCTGAAGCACAGCCTGATAGTTGCTCTGCAGCTCGGACAGCGACGTATAGACTGAGACCATGTCGGCGCCAGCGATGGCTTCCAGGGACTCGGACAGTAGGGTCTGCATGTTGCTCGCCAGCTCGCTCGCATCTTCGGCGCTGTTGAACTCGCTCGCCACAGTGGTGCGCGCCGAGGAGATCTGCTCGCCCCCAGCCTCGAGGGTGTCGATGGAAGCGGAGATGGCGTCGGTGTCGTCGGCGGTCAGGGCGGCCACCAGATCCGACACGGCGGCGAAGATGTCGGTGTCGCTCTGCAGCAGGTCGCTTCCGACGAAGCCGGTGGCCACGTCCTGGTCACTGCCCGTCAGCGTGCTCGGTGCGTCGGTGTCGCCCAGGTAGGTGCCCGTGGCGTCGTAGGCCGCGCCGTCGTAGGCGTTGCCGGAGAACAGGTGGCGCCCGGCGATGTCTGTGTTGGCCAGGGCCACGATCTGGTCGAGGATGGACTGCGCTTCTTCGGCGCCGGAGGCTCGGTCTTCGCTGCTGTAGGTCTCTGAGGCGTACTGGGTGGCGAGCTCGCGTGCGGAGCTGATGAGGTCGGCCATCCCGTCCAGCGCGTCGTCCGTGGCGTCCAGGTAGCCCATGGCGCGCTCTGAGTTGGTGCTCCAGGTGCCCTGGTCGGTGATCTGGGAGGACAGGCTGTGGAGGTGCTCGACCTGCTCCGGTGCGTCAGAAGGCCGGGTGATCTCGAGGCCGGTGGTAGCCTGCTCTTGCAGCGTGGAGATCTCCCTGGAGATGGAGCCTGCAGCCTGGGTCAGGCTGGTGAGGCGGGAGCTGTAGGTGGTGCCGATCATCGGGCCATATCCATCAGCTCGCCGAGCATCTGGTCGCTGGCGCTGATGACGCGCGCGGCGGCCTGGTAGGCGGCCTGCCACTGCATGAGGTCCACGGCCTGGCCGTCGAGATCGACGCCGGTCAGCGCGCTGTGCAGGGTCTCGAGGTCGCTGGTGGTGGCGTTGGCGGACTCGAGGGCCGCCGATGCCGAAGCCACCTGCTGGCCCACGGTGGTGTAGATGGACGAGACGAAGTTTTCTGCGGTCTGGGTGCCAGCTGCGAAGATCTCGGCGTCCTGGATGCCGACCATGGCCTCGAGGTTGCCGCCGTCACCCGCCGAGGCGGTGGGGTCGGCGGCCAGCGCCAGCAGATCGACATTGCCGGAGAGGGCGGCGTCCAGCGACAAGCTGGAGGCTGCCGAACCCGTGGTGTAGGAGAACACCGCGCCGCCGGTGGCGCCTGTGGCGTCGTAGCCGACCGCGTGTTGGGCGTTGATGGCGTCGGCGAAGGTCGCGGCGAAGTCGTCCAGGTCGTCCTGAACATCGGAGATGGTGTCGTGGGCAGCGATGAGTCCGCCCACCGCGCCGCCCACCGAGTGGGTGACCTCGTAGCTGCCGCCGTCGGCGGAGATGTTGATAGCCGGGTTGCCGCTGGCGTCTGTCTCGAAGGACAGCGTGCGGGCGGCGGTGTCGTTCACCAGGGCGTGGGCGCCCAGGTAGAGGGTGATCTCGTTGCCCTCCCCGTAGTCCACCGTGGCGCCGATGCTGCTGGCCAATTCGGAGACCAGGGCATCCCGCTGGTCGAGCAGGTCGCCTTGGCCCACGCTGGCGGCGTCGGTCTGGATGGCCTCCTGAAGCGTGGCGATCTGTTGGATGGCATCGTTGATGGACTCGAGGCTCTGCTCGATCTCACCGCTGACGCTCGCGACGTTGGCTTCGAGGAAGCTGTCCGTGCGGGACACGGAGCTCGCCAGGTCGCCCGCGGCGTTGAGCACGCCGGTGCGCAGGGAGCTGTCCGAGGGGTCCACCGTGGCCGCCTCGAGGCTGTCGAAGAAGTCGGAGAGGGCGGTGGCCACGCCGGACCCATCGGTCTCGGAGAACATGGCCTCGACCACCGACAGGGTCTCGTACAGGGAAGACTGGAAGCCGGATTCGCCCTGGGACTCCACCAGGCGGCTCGACACCAGCTCGTCGCCGGCACGGGAGACCTCGGAGATGGCGGTGCCCTGGCCGAACCACATGCCGCCCTGGGCGACCTGAGAGCTGGCGCCCGTGCCCAGAGTGCGGGCGTGGTAGCCGTCGGTGTTGGCGTTGGCGACGTTGTGCCCTGTCACCTCGATACCCGCAGACGCGGCGTTGAGGCCGGTTTGTCCGATTCGAATGGTGTTGAGCACGGACATGGTCGTTACCGCTTCATCCGGCCGTCGAGGCCGTAGGTGGTGTTTTTGCCGCGGTTCAGCACCGTGCCCAGGGTGGTCGTCACGCTCTCGAGCACGACCTGGAGACGCTTGTCGAGGGCCGCGATGCGCCGCAGCTCGAGCTGGGCCTCGGGGTCGAGGGCCAAGCGCTGACCACGGTTGGCCACGCGGGCCTCCTGGGTGGCCAGACGAAGGTGGAAGAGCAGGTCCTGACGCAGCGCGGTCGCTTCGGAGAGCGTGCGTGCGTCGAGGCATTTTGCCGCCTCGAGCTGTCGCTCCACCACACCGGACAGCTCGCCGATGATGGCAGAGGGTGAGAGCTCGAGGTGGGACTCTTCCACCATCTCGGGCATGGCGGTCATTACAGCTCCATCATGAGCGCGTTGATGACCGCGTCCATGTCGATGTTGCCTTCGAGGGTGCCCGCCGCGATCTCCTGCTGTGCACGGGAGACCTCGTCGGTGCGCATCTCGGGGGTCTGGGATGCGGCGCTGCGCACCTCGGACACCCAGCTGGCCTGGTTCGAGAGCTGGACCTGCACACCTGCACCCTTGGTGGCTTCAGCCTGCTGAGCGGGCTGACCCAAGGTGGGGACGGTGGGCTGGATGGCGTTGAGGCTATTGATTCCGGAGATGTTCATAGGAATCCTCCAGTGAGCGATTCGGACTGTCGGGGAAGGACTTGAGGGCAATTTACAAAAAATGATGCGCCGGGCGAGGGGCCCGGCGCAAGTCTGGCCTTCGCAGGGACTAGAACGGCCAGACGCGGTCGATCAGCCGTTGTCCAATACCGGGGCCCTGCTTGTCCGAAACTACCCCCGAGCCTGTGTTCTCGATTCGGGCATCCGCGAGCAGGTACGAGTCGACGGTGTTGTCGGCGCGGATGTCCCTGGGGCGCACGACTCCCTCGAGCACCAGGTGCTGGGTCTCGCGGTTCGACCGGACTTCCTTGGAGCCGTAGATGCGCAGGTTCCCGGTGTCCAGAACCTCCACCACTTCGCAGGTGAGCTGGCCCTTCAGGCTGGTCTGACGGGAGGTCGTGCCGCTGCCGTTGAAGGAGCTGTCGCTCTCGGTGGAGATGGAGATGTCTGGACCCATATTGGGGTTGGCCTTGACGATGCTGGTCTTGAGGCCCAGCAGCGCGGAGATCTTTGCTCCGATAGTGCTCTTTCGACTCGTGGCGGTGTCGGCGGCCAGCGAAGAGGTGACGGACTCGAAGATGTTCACCGTGACGAGGTCGCCCACCTCTCGTGTGTTGCCGTCCTGCCCCAGCAGGGTGCGGGCGGAGCGCTCCGACCAGATGGCGCCCGGTGTGGGGCCCTCGAGCAGGGCGGTGGCGTCGGGGAGGATCGCGGTGGGACGCGGGGCCACTGCGGTGGTGGCTTCGGTGTCCGGGACGACCGCGGCGGCGTCGTCCTGGGCGATGGCAGGGGTGGACAGCAGCAGGGCTGCGAGGGTGAACCACCAGAGGGGACTGAGGCTATGGGCTGAGGACATGAGGACAGGCCTCCTTCATACGTGGGGTCACGGCTCTGGTGGAGACGCAGCCGGGCGCGAACAGGGTTCCCTCGTGGACGCCGTGGGTGGCCATGTTGGCCACCCGGACCTTCTCACCAAGGAAGGCGTCGGCCATCAGACGTCCGGGGGTCTCGATGAGCAGGCCACCGGCGCCGGCGAGCACGCGAATTTCATCGCCCGAGGAACCGTCGGGGCGGGCGCGCAGCACGAGCTCGGTGAGGGGCTCGCCCTGGGCGATGGTGGTGCGGGTCAGCCAGCGTGTGTGGTTGAGCTGCTCGGGCTGGATGGGGGTTCCGGCGACGCGATCCAGGGTCACGCGACGCAGCTCCCAGCTGAGCTCTTGGCCAGGCTGCAGGTCGGCGGCGGCGACGGGTAGCTCGGACCAGGTGCGTACCCGGGGACGGAGACTCATGCTCGCGCAGGTCTCGTCCCGGGCGTACAGGTCCACCGAGATATTGGCATGCCCGTGGAAGCGCTCGGAGGGGTGGCTGTCCAGCACCATCCGCGCGCTGTCGGCGCAAGGGGGCAGGGACGCCACGCCCAGGTGGAGGATCTCCACGTCGTCGGTGTCCAGCTCGAGGCGCTGGGCCACGTGTCGCCGGACGGCCAGCTCGAGCCGCTCGATGCCCTCCTGGTCCCCGTGGGCGGACAGGCACAGCAGCAGCGCGAGAGAGGGAGAGAACATCAGCGCTTGAGGTTGGTGACGGTCTGCATGGTCTCGTCGGCGGTTTGCATGACCTTGCTGGTGAGCTCGAAGGCTCGCTGCGCCACGATCATGGCCACCAGCTCTTCGGCTACATCGACATTGGACGCCTCGAGGAAGCCTTGCTGCAGGCTCACGGTGCCGTCATTGGGGTCCATGGGGATGGGCTCACCGCTTTCGGGTGTGGCCAGGTACATGTTGCTGCCCACGGCTTGGAGCCCACCGGGGTTTGCGAAGTCCATCATCTCGATGGTGCCGACCACGACCGGCTCGGTGGGGTCTTCGGTGTAGGTGACGCTGACGGTGCCGTCCTCGGCGATGGTGATGGTGGTGCCATCGGGAATCTGGATGCCGGGCGAGACCATGTGACCCGACGAGGTGACCAGCTCACCATCGGCGTTCATGGAGAAGTGGCCGTCGCGGGTGAAGCGCTGGGTGCCGTCCTGGGCCTCGACCGTGAAGAAGCCGTCGCCGCTGATCGCGACGTTGAGCTCATCGCCGGTGTACTGGATGCTCCCCGCGCTGAAGTCCCGCGCCATGGAGACCACCCGGGTGCCGGTTCCCACCTGCACCTGGTTGGGGCGCCTGACCTGCTCGGAGGGGTCGCCCACGGTCATCTCCTGGTACACCAGATCCTCGAAGACCTCGCGGGACTTCTTGAAGCCGGTGGTGGAGACGTTGGCCAGGTTGTTGGCGATGTTATCGATACGGGTCTGCTGGGCCGACAGGCCGGTGGCAGCTGCGTACAGGGCTCGCATGGGTCCTCCAGGGAGGCTCAGATGGCCTCGCGCCAGTCGAGATCCTGCGAGGCGATCTGCTCTTGCAGCACCTTGCGCAAGGCCTTGCGGGCCTCGCTGAGGATCTGGCTGATGCGGGACACGCTGACGCCGTAGACCGCTGCGATCTCGGCGAGGGAAAAGTCACGACCGTAGTACATCATCACGCACTGGCGTTTGCGTTCTGGGAGCGCCCGGATGGCGTCTTCGAGCATCCTGCGGGCATCCCTGGACGCCAGGTTCACCAGGACCTCTTCGCCGCTGGAGGCAAGCTGGCCTTCGAGCATGTCCGAGCCCTTGTCGCCATCATTGGTGCTGTCGGAATCTTCGAGGCTCATGTGGGAGACTGGAGCTGATTGTTCGACGGCCTTCCAGTAGGCTTCCATGCTCATGCCCAGCTTCTCGGCCACCTGCTCGGGGGTGGCGGGCTTGCCGTGATTCAGCTGGAGCTTGCGCTGGGCGTCCTCGATCTGGCGGGCCAGGTTGCGCTGGCGCCGGCTGAGGCTGTCCATGGACCGCAGGGCGTCCAACATGGCGCCTCGGATGCGGTACTCCGCGTAGGTCCCGAAGCGGATGTTCAGGGACTCGTCGAAGTGGTCGAAGGCTTCGAGGAGCCCGATGGCTCCGTAGGAGGCCAGATCGTCGACGGTGACCCCGGCATCCGAGGGCAGCCGCTCGGCCAGGCGCCGGGCGAGGTACATCACCTTGCCCTGGTAGCGCTTGCAGATGCCGGCTCGATCGAGCCCGTCTACGGTGCGGCGGCCAAAGGTCTGGGGATTGTTCTGGTACAAGGCTCTACTCCCGCGCATCCTCCATCGGGGCGCGCTAAGCCAGGTTTCCCTGGCCTTGGGTCGGGATCTCGGTGATCTGCAGGGACAAGGTGTCGTTGTGCATGACCAGCTCACCCCGGGCCACCACCTGCTCGCCGATGACCAGGGAGAGGGGGCGGTAGGCGGGCTGGTCGAGCTCGAGGATGTCGTCGGGACCGAGGGCTGCGAGCTCTCTCAAGGTCAGGCGGACCCTGCCAAGCTCCACGACCACATCCACGGGGATCAGATTCAGGAAGGCATCCTGGGGGCCGGCGTGGGTGGGGGGCTCTGCCTGCATGGGGGCCTCGATGCGTGAGGGGCATGGCCAGCCGATGGGACGGTCTGGGTCTGCTTCGCTATCGGACGAACTGTCGGTGACTTGAGCCCAATCTCGATCCTCGTGGATTCTACTCTTGTGGGGTCCCAAAACGAAGCGCGCACGTCACCCATGACTGGGACGTGCGCGCGGTTCGTGGCCGAACTCGTCAACCGACCTTCTCCAGGATCCGCACCGAACGGTAACCATCGCTCTGGCCGGGCTCGGCGCGAAGGATGGCTTTCTCCTGGACTCGCAGCGTCGCGCCGCTGCTGGGCCCCAGGGGGAGGATGTCGCCCACGTCCAGGTTTCGGACCTCGCCAAGGGACAGTCTGATGCGCGCCAGCTCGGCCGTCAGCTGCACCCGCACGTCCAGCGCGCACTCCCGTTGCCGTACGGCGTCCAGCTGGGCGTCGCCGGAGCTGGACACCTTGTGCATGGGGGAGAGGTTGGCGGGCAGGGGCACCGTGATGAGCAGACCGCCGAAGTCCACGTCTCCTGATGAGATCTCGATGCGGCAGCCGATGCACTCGTCCTCGCGCAGATCCGGGGTGATGAAGCGTGCGTGGGTGGAGGCTTTGACGGGGCGGAAGCGGGTGCCCGTGGGGTCCGGCCAGTGGGAGTTCAGCCCCCCGAGGATGTCCGTGACCACGCGGCGGCCCACGCGCATCTCGAGATCTGTGATGGGGTGCTTGGCCCGGTAATACATGCCAGACTCTTCGCCGTCGCCGAGCATGCAGCCCATGATGCGGCTGAGTAGCTTGCCAGAGAAAAGGATGAGCCCTGGCTGGGCGGTGGCGCCGTTATTGAAGGTGCTGAAGACCGACGGCTCCTTGGGGCGGTTCTCTTCCATGAAGATGTGCATCGGCTTGATGCGGATGCCCCGGGTGCGCACGCGGAAGTCTCCACCGGCCCGGCTGCCCAGGCTGCGCTGGAGGGTCCTCGCGGCGACCCTGAGGGACTCTTCGAGGTCGGGGACGGCCTTGGGGGTGTCCTTCTCGGAGGTGGCGAGCAGCGTCAGGACGGAGTTCATGGGCGGCTCCTACTGCACGACGAACTGGGTGAAGTAGACACGTTCCACGCGCTCGGGGCGCAGGATGCCGTTGATGCGCACCAGGAAATCGTCGTGGAGTCGCATCTTGCCGGCGGAGCCTTCGACCTCCGACCAGCTGTAGTCGCTGGCCACCGTGAGGATGGCGTCTCGCAGCTGGGACTGGCGCGTCTCGCACTTGGCCACGGCGCCGGCCGAGCCTTCCACCTGCACCTCGATGCGCAGCAGGCGACCGCCGCCGCCGCCCCGCAGGTTGATGCTCATCTCACCCAGGGACAGGATGGTGCCGTCCTTGACCGCGGCTTCGTCCTGGATGGGCTCGCCGTCTTCGTCCACGGCGACGTCCTCGGTGGGTTCATCGACATCGGGGCTGGTCATCAGCAAGGAGGCGGCGTATCCGGCACCGGCGCCGGCGAGGAACAGCGCCACTGCGAGGATGGCCAACCTTCCGCGTTGGGGCGCGGAGGGCTCGGTCTCTTCGACTTCGACCTCGGTGGGCTCATTCCTGCGGGCCATGGGTGCCTCCTTGCAGATCGTCCACCGCGTCGATGGCCGAGTATGCGCTTCGCTTGTTCGAGTGGAGGACGATCTCCACGCGCCGATTCCAGTCCGAGGACTCGCCGATGCTGGTATCTGCAGGGCGGTAGTGGCTGAAGCCACGGGCCTCGAGCCGGCTACCGGGGATGGGCCCGGAGTCCTGCAGCGCCATCACTACGGACACCGCGCGATCGGTGCTCAGCTGCCAGTTGTCCAGCTGGCTCCCGGTGGCGTCGGTGTGACCTTCGGCGATGATGTTCACTTCCTCGTTGGCGATGGCCGCGGAGAGGTCGCCGATGAGGGCGTAGGCGGTGGGATGGATGCGCGTCTCGTTGGGACCGAACAGCACCCGCTCGTCGAGCTGGATGCGGATCTCGGTCTGGGTCTGGGTCATGCGCACCAGATCGTCGCTGAGGTGTTCCGCCAATGCTTCGCGCAGCTTGGTCACGACCGGCTGCACATCCGAGTTCGACTCGGGCAGCTCGGACATGGGGGTGCTCATGTCCTCTTCATTGGCGACCTTCACGTTGAAGTTGCCCATGGACAGCGCGTCGCGGATGGACTCCATCACGGCGTTCAGCCGCACCAGGTCGTCGAAGTTGGCCATGGCCAGCAGCATGACGAAGAAGGTCAGCAGCAGGGTCACCATGTCCGAGTAGGTGACCATCCATGCTGGTGCACCCGCTGCGGGTGGTGGTGCCTTCTTCTTCTGGCGGCGGGCCACGGGGCCTCCAAGGTGGGAACGTGACCTGTATCGGTCGGGGTGAGGTTGGCTTTAGGCGAAAAACCACTCGGGGTCGGGTCTGGGGTGTCACCTCCCGGAACACAGGAACACCCCGGCGAATGGCCGGGGTGTGTGCTGGGGGCCGAGAAGGGATCAGACCAGGTTGACCAGCTCTTGTAGGGTCTCGTCGGCGGTGGAGATCACACGGGCAGCGGCCTGGTAGCCACGCTGGGCGGTGATCATGGCGACGAACTCGTCCTCGAGCTCCACGTTGGAGGACTCCAGCGCGTACGAGAACAGGTCTCCACGGCCACCGGTGCCCGGGGCGCCCACGGCGGGGTCGCCTGAGTTGGTGGTGGCCCTGAAGGTGTTGCCACCCAGGCGCTCGAGTCCCGCCTCGGAGGTGAAGGTGGCGAGCACCACCTGGCCGAGGATGATCTCTTCCCCGTTGGTGTACGAGCCGCTGATGGTGCCGTCGGTGGCCACGGCGATGCTGCTGAGATCGCCCAGAGGGTACCCATCCTGGGACATCGCCGAGACCGCGGAGGTGGCCCCGCTCATGGACATGGAGCCCTCGATGGCGGCACCGGCGGCGTCGAGGCCGAACTGGAAGTCGAAGGCGCCGAGATCTGCGCCGTTGGACCAGCTCTCCGGGCCAAAGTCGATCTGGCTGGTGCCGGTGTAGGCGGTGAGGGTTCCATCGGTGTCGAAGGCCATGGTGCCCGTGGCGATCTCGAAGGGGTGATCCTCGACGCCACCGTCCATCTCGGCGCCATCCACCAGCGCGTACCAGGTCCAGTCGCTGGTGCCGTCGCGCTCGAAGGCCACGGTGACCTCGTGGGATTCACCCATTTCATCATAGATGGTGATGGATGTGGTGAAGGTGTCTTCGGTGATGGCGTCCCAGGTGTCCGTCACGCCGTCGAAAGTGGCGCTGGCTATGTCGGAGGCGACGGCCGTCTCGGAGTTGAGCACGGCGTCCATGGTCAGCTCGCCGGTGGCCGAGGCGGTGGCTGGGTCCAGCCCCACCATCAGGTCATCCACGGTGGTGCCGAGGGTCCCATCCGTAGCAGTGTAGCCCTGGACGTTGTGGCCCGAGGCGGTGACCAGGTAGCCTTCGTCGTCGAGGTAGAACTCACCGGCGCGGGTGTAGAAGGTCTCGTTGCCGTCTTGCACCATAAAGAAGCCGGAGCCGCTGACCGCCATGTCCGTAGCGCTGGTGGTGCTGGTCAGGGAGCCCTGGCCGAACAGGGTGGCCACGGTGTTCAGGCCCGAGCCCGATCCGATGGTGCCGGCCCCCGCCAGGGTGGAGGTGTGTTGGGGCATGTAGTCGGCGAAGCTGGCGCGCGAGCCTTTGTACCCGACGGTCCCGAGGTTCGCGATGTTGTCGCCAATGACGGACATGGCGGCGCTCTGAACACCCAGGCCACTGGCGCCGGTGTTGAGGGTGGAGAACAGAGACATCGTTCCTCCTTACGGTGCGCTCGCACCGGTACTGAGATTCTGAAAGTGTGTATTCGGGGCATGGGTGGCGAGGGGCGTGTGTGTGGGGCCGCGGCGTCGGTCAGACGGTCTCGGACCCCTCCTGCTCCTCTTCTTCACTGTCGCTGCTGTCCGTGCTGGTGTCGGGTTCGATGACCCGGATGATCTCGCCGAGCTCGATCTCGACGCCATCGATCTCCGGGACCGGGGTGCCAGAGTCGTAGTTCATGGTATCGATCACGCCCGTCACCATAGAGTAGACGGTGACCTCGTCGCCGTCGGTGTCGGACGCCTCGATCTCGAAGGTGTACAGACCCTCGTCTGCGACGTCGCCGTCGGTGGTCTCACCGTTCCATGTGTAGTTGCCCTCACCCTCGGCCAGGCCGCCCAGCGTGATGCTGGCCACCACGGTGCCGTCCTCGTCCATGATGTTGAGGGTGGCTTCGCTGGCTTCGCCCGCGGCGTCGTACATCAGATCGACGCTGCCTTCGCCGTCATAGTTGAAGCTGTCGCCATAGGCCACGACCTCCTTGCCGATGAGCTGGGTCATGGATGCATTGGTCATGGAGCTGGTGGCCAAGTACAGGGTGTCCATGCCCTCGTTCAGGGTCATGAGCTGTTCGAGGGAGCTGAACTGCGCCAGCTGCGCCACGAACTCCTGGGAATCCTGCGGATTCAGCGGATCCTGATTCTGGAGCTGGGTGATCAGCAGGTTCAGGAAGGTCTCCTGGTCCAACTCCGCGCCACCATATGTGTTGGTGGTGGATGATACTTCCGAGAAGCTCGCGGCGTCGCCGACAATGACACTCATGGTTGACCTCGTGTCCCTGTTTCGGCTGGACGAACGGGAACTTGAGACGGATTGGTGACCTGGTGTCCCGTTGTGTGTCGTTGACTCAAACCAGGTCCTCCTTGTCGCCGCCGACGGGCAGGTAGATCTCGCCCTTTTCGGACAGCTCCAGCGCGAGGGAGGCGATCTGTGTTTGGGCGTCGTCCACCACGGAGCGGCGGATGGGGCCGATGATCTCGAGAGCTTCCTTGATGTCGTCGGCGGCGCGGGAGCTGAGGTTCTTGAAGAAGCGCTCCCGGGTGCGGGCCTTGGCCCCCTTGAGGGCGCGGACCAGCTCTTCGCGGTCCACCTGCTTGAGCAGGGCCTGGATGCCGCGGTCGTCCAGGTCAGCCAGGTCGTCGAAGACCACCATGCGTCGGCGCAGCGCCTGGGCGAGCTCGTCGTCCTCGTCGGCGATGGCGCCGAGCACGCGCTCGTTCTTTTCCTTCTTCATGTTGCCCAGCACGCGCGCGGTGCTCTCCACGCCGCCCACAGGCAGGTGGTCCACGCTGCCGCCAAGGACCGAGCGGATGGAGCCGCAGATGTCGTCGGCGATCTCACCGGGGATGAATCGCAGCTTGGCCATACGTCGCGTGACGTCGGGGAGGAGTTCTTCGTCGAGATGCTGCATCACACCCGCGGCGTTGCTGGGACCCATCAGGGCCAGGGCGGCGGCTTGGGTCTGCAGGTGTTCATCCCGCAGCAGCGCGGCGACGGACTTGGAAGGCAACTTGGCCACGAAGGCCTCGAACTCCACGTCCGTTCGGCGATACACGTTCTGCAGCACTTCGTCCCGTCGCGTCTCGTCCAGCAGATCGGGCAGCACATTGCGGATGTACTGGGGGCCGCTCGATGGCATGAGGCTGACATCGTGCAGGGTGCGGATGAAGCTCTGCACCACGTCTTCGATCACGTCGTGGTCAACATTGTCAATAGACGCCATGGCCAGCCCGACGGCCTGGAGCTCGGCGGTCTCGAGCTTGCGTAGGATCTTCTTCGCCACGTCCTTGTCCAAGTACATGACCAGAATAGCGGCGCGCTGAACGCCGGTCAGTTCTTGGGATTCGGCTGGGGCGGTGGCCATGAAAGCCTCGACGAGGTGTGAGGTGGGAAAGCGCTGGCGGTGGTCAGATCTGCATGTTCATGACTTGCTGGTAGGCATCGACCACCTTGTCTCGCACACTCACCATGGTGCGAAGGGTGATGTCCGCTTCCTGCAGTGCGATCATGGTGCCGTGGATGTCCGGTGTCTGACCCGTGGCGAGCTCGGCCAGCTTGTCGTCAGCCTTTACATGGCTCTCGTTGACCGAGTCCATGGCCCCCTGGAGGGTGTCGGCGAAGGACTTTCCACCGCTGGCGGCGGTGGGCTTGGCCGCGGTGGGGATCTGCGCCTGCCAGGCGGAGGCTCCTACGGCTGGAATGGCGGCGATGGACATGGCTACCTCCCGATGTTCAGTGCTTCGTTGACCATCTGCCGGGTGGTTTCGACCACCTTGGTGTTGGCCTCGAAGGTGCGGGATGTGCCCATTAGGTCTACCATCTCCTCCATCAGGTTGATGTCGGGGTAGGCGACGTAGCCGTCGGCGTCCGCGTCGGGGTGGCTCGGGTCGAAGACCATCACCGGCTGTGCGTTGTCCTCGATGATCTCGGTGACTACTGGCTGGGACATCGCCCGGTCCAGCACGTCCCCGAAGGGGTTCACCTGCTGAGCCTCGAAGACGGGGAGCTTGCGTTGGTAGGGCCCGCCTTCTTCGGTGCGCGTGGTGCGAGCGTTCGCCATGTTGGAGGCGATGGTCTGCAACCTCACGCGCTGGGACGTGAGTCCTGATGCGCTGATCTGGAATGTATCGAGCAGGTTCATCGGTCCTCCTGGACAGGCCCCTACTCGGTCGGCGTCACCAGAACTTTAGGGTCTGGAGCAACTTTTTTTCCAGATCGTCAAAGGCCCCTCTCGGGGCCTCTGACATGTGTCGGTACTCCGCTCATACACTGCGTCTGAGCCGCTGGCCCAGGTGGTTGGAGCGCAGCTGGCCGTAGCCTCGAATGCCAACGCGGCGCTCCGAGATGCCGGCGATCTCACGATCCAGCTGCACCATGCCTTCCCGTACGATGTCGCTCAACTTGGCGATGCACTTCTTGATGTGTTGACGCTGGGGGTCGTTCAGTTCCGGACCCAGCGTTCGGGCGTCCTCGGCCAGCCGCGTCACCGCATTCAGCTCCAGTGGATCACCTCTGCGACCGGCGTCGATGAGCACCTCGAGGGACGTGCACCAGTCCTCGAAGCTGGTCATCCCGCGGCCTCTACCGCGGCGGTCCAGGTCTCGAGCATGGATGCGGTGATGCGCTGCACGCCGCGCAGCTTGTCGAGGTCCTGGGTGCTGCCGGCCTTGGCCAGCTCACGAATGCACCATAGGTACAGACGGTTGAGCTGGGCGGAGAGCTCCGGGGCCAGGGTGTGGTCGAGGCTGAGGCTCAGTTCGCTATAGGCGCTGCGTGCGAAGGCCATGTGATCCCGGGCACCGCTATTGTCGCCTTCTTCTAAGGACTCGACGGCCAGCTCCAGGCGCTCCACGGCGGTCTCCAGCAGCAGCAGCAAGAGCGTCTCATTGGGTGCGGTCTCGAGCGCGGTGGTCTTGTATTGCTGGAGGCCTCTCATTGTGGGCTCCTGTTTTAGTGCGGGGTGCTGAGTCTCGATTTGCTAATCGTCGGAGCTGTTGTTGAACAAGGCATCTAGGTAGCTGGTGGTGGCCTGGAGCATGCCCAGCGTGACCTCCATGGCCTCGTACTGGGAGCGAAGTCGGTCTTCATAGCGATCGATGCGGTCTTCGTAGCGTTCGATCTGGGTCCCGAGGTCGTCGATGCGGCTGTCGAGGGAGTCGTAGCGGGTCTGCAGTGTGCCGCTGTCGCTGTCCACGTAGACGTCGATCAGGCCGGTGGTGTCGGTGGTCCCCAGCAGCGCGGCGGCGAAGCCCTCGTCGCTGGTGAACATACTCTCCACCTCGTTGTAGTTCGAGCTCAGGGCATCGGCGAAGGTGTCTTCGTCAAGCTCGATGTTGCCCGAGCTGTCGGTGGTGATGCCCAGGAACAACAACGCGCTGATGGCTTCGCCGCTGGCGTACTGGGCGGTCACGGCCGACGCCAGCCCGGAGGCCACCCGCTGCACGCCGCTCTCTCCCACGAAGGGAGCGCGGATGCCTTCGTCGGCGTTGTATACGCTGTTGGTGTCGATGTAGTCGATCACCTCGTTGTATGCGTCGATGAAGGTTTGTAGGTTCTCCACCATGGTGGCCCTGTCTTCGGTGACGGTCACCGTGGTGGGGCTGGTGGTCTCCTGGGTCAGGGTGAGCTGTAGGCCGGGCACGGCGTCGGAGACGATGTTCGAGTCCGAGGCGATGTCGATGCCGTTGATGGACAGCGATGCATCTTGGGCGGCCTGTGTCTCAGTGAAGCCGGGGACGGTGCCGGCGCCCAGGGGAGCGGTGGCCGCGAAGTCGATGGTGTTGTCTGCCCCGGTGTTCTCTCCCACCAGCACCATTTGGTAGGGGTTGATGTCGCTACCGTTGTTGATGATGTAGGCCGTGACCCCTTCGACCCCATCGTTCACCGCATCCACGAGATCCTGCAGTGAGGTCTGGCTGGAGTCCAGGGTGACGGTCACCGGATCGTTGTCGCCGTAGCTGATGGTGTAGTCACCGTAGGCGATGGTATCGGCGTCGGTGTAGGAGTCGAAGCCCGTATCGCTCACCTCGAGCTCCGAGGTGGCCAGCTGGTTCACCTCCACCGAGTAGGCGCCGGCGATGGCGTCGCCGCTGGCTTCGGCCAGCACTGATGACTCGTCGGCGGACATGGCGGTGTAGGCGCGGAACTCGGTGGTGTCGTTCAGGGTCTCGAGGGAGGATGAGAGATCGTCCAGGCGGCTCATCAGGCCCGACAGGGCTTCCTGCTTGTCCTCGTAGTTGGAGACCTGATCCTCGAGGCCTTCCTTGGGAACGGAGTACACCGCCACCAGTGAGTCGATGATCGAGCTGGTGTCCAGGCCAGAGACGATTCCGTCCACTGCGATGGTCATGGCTACACTCCGGGCCTAGAGGCTGGGCTACCTACAGACTTCGGTCCCGGAGACCGGGACCTTGAGAAAGAATAGGGCCGGGCTCGCAATGAGCCCGGCATCTGGTTCAGAGGGGCTAGCCGAGCAGGCTGAGCACCCCCTGGTTCATGGACTTGGCTTGGGCGAGGACCGACGTTCCCGCCTGCTGCAGGATCTGGTTTTTGGCCAGCTCTGCGGTCTCGAAGGCGAAGTCTGCGTCTCGGATCTGGCTCTCGGCGCCCTCGAGGTTCTCGACGTAGGTCTCCATGTTCCCCAGGGCGGAGTCCAGGCGGTTCTGGGCGGCACCCATATCGGAGCGGTAGCTCGAGACGGAGTCCAGGGCGGTGTCGAAGGAGTCGATGGCCGCCTGGGCGCCTGCGGCCGTAGACAGGTCCACCGCGGCGGTGTCCACGCCCAGGGTGGAGGCGGTCAGGTCGTTCAGGGTGATGGCGATGCGGTCGTTGGCCGAGTTGTTGATGCCCACCTGCACGTCCATGGAGGTGACGGTGCCGTCGGTCAGCGCGATGCCGTTGAAGGTGGTAGCGGCGGCGATGCGATCGATTTCGCCGGACAGCTGCTCGAACTCGTCCTGGATGTAGGCCCGCTCGTCATCGGCCAGGGTCTCCGAGGAGCTCTGGACCGCCAATTCGCGCATCCGGCTGACGATGTCGCCCACCGAGTCCATCGCGCCTTCCGCGGTCTGGATGACGCTGATGCCGTCGTTGGTGTTGCGCATGGCTACCCGACCCGAGGCGGACTGGGCGTCGAGGCTCTCGGCCACCGCCAGGCCCGCGGCGTCGTCGGCCGCCTTGGCGATGCGCAGGCCGCTGGAGATGCGCTCGTAGCTGCCACCCAAGGCGCGCTGCGTCTGATTCAGGTTGTTGATGGCGTTCAGGGACGCGGTGTTGGTGTTGACGGTGAGGGCCATTCTGTTGCTCCTGCGGGTTTGCTCTGTGAATCCGAGGGGACGTTGCTTCCGTCTCTCGTCTCACCTCGCCGGTGTCTTCGGACCATGTCTTCGAGAACGTTAATCCAGATATGAAGAATATCGAAAAAAGGTGGAACAAGGCCGTAAAAGGACGGGCAGGCGCACGCCTGAAGCACTCCCCCCCGCCCAGGTTGGGCGGGGGGGAGTGTCGGGGGCTGGGTCGAGGGCGAAGGAGCGCTAGAGCTCCATCATCAGCCCATCGAGAACGTCGGACCAGTCCATGCGTTGCTCGAGCTTCCCATCGGCGATGTCTCGCTCGGCGCGCTCGACCTCATCGGCCAAGACCTCGCTGACTTCGCCCGCGGCATCGCGGACGTCACTGACGAAGCGCGCGCTGTCGGAGACGCTGACGCTGATCTCGCCAGAGGGGGATTCCTTGTCGGCAGCCCGCTTGGTGCGGGAGTTGACCTGCTCGACTTGGGGGGCTGTGTGAATGGCCGCGATCTTCATGGCTGGCCTCGCTGGTATTCGTTGCAATGGTGTCTTCGGATCAAGATCGAAGATGTTGTAGCGATGAGAGCAAAATATTTGAATTACGAAAAGAGGCTACCAACCCAGCACTTCGGCGGGGTCGACCCGCTGGCCCTGATGTCGGATTTCGAGGTGGAGGTGGGGGCCGGTGGATCGGCCCGATGAGCCGACGGTTCCAAGCTGTTCGCCGGCTTTGACGCGCTGTCCCGGCTCGACGTCCATGCTGTCGCAGTGGGCGTACAGGCTTCGCCAGCCATCGCCGTGCTCCACCATGACCACGTTGCCGTAGCCGCCGTTGGCGCTGGCCATGGTCACCGTGCCCTCGGCCAGGTTCTGGATGGGGGCGCCCATGGGCGCGCCGATGTCGATGGCCTTGTGGAAGGTGTTCTTCCCGGTGAAGGGATCCAGGCGCCGGCCATAGCCCGAGGTGACCACACCGCCGTCCACCGGGTTCGAGTCCTGGGAGAAGGGACCCATCGCCGTGGCGCTGCCCACCGCTCGGCCCGGCTCGATAGCCATGGACAGAGGGAAGGGGCTCCCGCCGTCCATCTTCTGTGCCATGGACTCGGCCAGACCGAAACCGCCACTTTCGGCGATCTCCTTGGCCACCGCCTGGTCGAACATGCTCGAGAACATCTCGACGCCTGTGGACTGGAAGATGCCCTCGGGGATGGTTTTGCGCATCTGTTGAATCATCAACTCAACCATGTACGACTCGAAGGCCTGGGCACCGTCCTTGTTCTTTCCGTTCAGCTTTTCCTCGGGCCGCCCGGCCTGGTGGGACAGCGTGGTGGCGATGCCCGTGGGGTCGATGGCCATCAGAGGGTCTCGATGGCCGCGTGGATGGCGCCTGCCTGGCGGATGGCCATCAGGATGGAGATGAGATCCCGCGGGCTGACCCCCAGGGAGTTCAGGGCGGTGACCAGGTCACCGATGGTGGCGCCTTCCACCATGGAGATGCGGCCCTCCTCTTCCTCGATCTGGATGCGGGTGTTGTCCAGCAGCACCGTCTGGCCCCCGGACAGGGCACCGGGCTGGCTGACGTTGGTGGTGCGTTCCACCTCGATACTCAGGCCGCCGTGGGCCACGGCCACCGGGGCGATGCGCACATCGGAGCCCATGACCACGGTGCCGGTGCGCTCGTTGACCACCACCTTGGCTGAGGTGTCCACCGTGAACTCGAGGCCCTCGAGCTGGGAGACGAAGGCGATGACGTTGTCGCGCATGGCCTCGGGCACGTGGACCACCACCGAGGATGAGTCCAGGGCCTTGGCGTAGTCGGCGGCGAGGTAGTCGTTGATGGTGGTGGCCATGTTGGCGGCGGTGGTGAAGTCCGGCTTGTCGAGGTTCCACACCACTTGGGTCTGGCGGTTGAGGTCGTAGTAGTTGGCGGCGACCTGCACCACTTCGCCACCGCTGGGCACGCGGCCTGTGGTGGGGTGGTTCTTGCGCACCTGGTTGCCCGCAGCCTCGGCGCTGTAGCCGCCGATGACCATGGGGCCCTTGGCCAGGACGTAGTCCTCGCCGTCTACGGCGGTGAGCATGGTGAAGAGCAGCACGCCGCCTTCGAGGCTGCGGGCGTCGCCCATGCTGGCCACCTCGACGTCGATGTGGCTGCCGGGCTTGGTATCGGCGGGCATGGTGGCGGTGACGATGACCGACGCCACGTTGCGGGCCATGATGTCGTCGGGGTTCACGGTGACGCCCTGGCCCTGTAGCCGGTTGACGATCTGCTGGATGGTTGCTTCATTCCGTGTGGAGTCGCCGGTGCGGTTCAGGCCCGCCACCAGTCCGGTGCCCATCAGGTAGATGCTGGGCTTGCCGTAGATGTTGGCCACATCCTTGATGCGAGCCGCCTCGGCGGCGGGCACCGACAGGACGATGAAGACGGCGATGAGGGCATAGAGCATGCGCATGGGTCGATCCTCGTTGCCCCGCTATCGGTCAGAGGTGGCGGTACTTTAGAGATCGATGTGTTTTTATAGACTCGGCGGGGTGCGGGGTGCTGGCGGCCCGTTTCTTCGGAGGGTTGCCACTCCGTCCACGCAGTGAGCCCGCTTGCATGTGACCCGTCGGTCCTTGCGTGTTGGTGTTGATGCTCGGAACCTCCGTCATCGCGTGTACGGAGCGGAAGCCCCATCCGCACAGGTGCCTCTCTGCGCGCCACAGCGGATCTCTACAGCCCAGGTCGCTGCGACCACAGCTTTGCGGCTTTCGACTTTGCGGCTCTGCGGCTCTGCGCGAGGCCAAGTCCGTGGCGACCGGCGTCAGCCCGACCCGTCAGCCACCCGATCCAGCACTAACCGCCGATCATCTGGAACAGCTGTCCGTCCAGCTCGTCCGAGGTCTGCATGGCCTTCTGGTAGGCCTCGAAGTAGCGGCTGGCTTCCATCAGTTCGGTCATGGAGCGCATGGCGTCGGTGTTGGAGCTCTCGAGGGCTCCCTGTACAATCTCCACACCTTCGACCTCGTAGGCTGGTGAGTCGGCGCGCCAGGAGGTGCCGCCCAGAGGAACCAGGTCGGTGGCGTTGACGATGCGCAGCTTGTCCATCTCCTGACCGTCGGGGTCCAGGATGGTGCCGTCACTGGCCACGGAGAGCTTCTCGCCGGGGAGCATCTGAATGGGGCCGCCTTGGCCTTGGACCTTCATGCCGCTGGAGGTGACCAGGAACCCTTCGGCGTCGAAGCCGAAGTTGCCGGAGCGCACCAGCAGCTGGCTGTTGTCGTCACCCGCCACGAAGAAGCCCTTGCCCCGTAGGGCCAGGTGGCTGTCCACGTCGTCGTGAACCAGCGCGCCATCGGAGAAGTTGGCGCCTGCCAGCTCCGTGCCCACGTACACGTTCGCCAGGGGATCGTCCATGGCACCCTCGAGGTCGAAGCTCACCCGTTGCTCCTTGAAACCGGCGGTGGAGCTGTTGGCCAGGTTGTTGGCCACCACCTCGATCTGGGTCCAGGCTGCGGAGGCTGCGGACATCGAGGCGTAGATATCGTGGCTCATCAGGACTCCATGTCGGCGGGGGCGTCGGCAGCTTGTTCGAGCTGGCTGCGCAGACGACGCCGGGCGTCGGAGAGGATCTGGCTGATGCGAGAGGGCGTGAGGTCGAAGACTTTGGCGATCTCGGTCAGGGTCAGGTTGCGGCCGTAGTAGAGCAGCACGCACTGGCGGGTGCGATCGGGCAGCTGCATGATGGCCGCCTCGAGTTCGTCCCGGGCGCCCTGGTCGAGCATCAGCTGCAGCACATCCCGATCGGTGTCCACCACCTGGGTCTCACCAAGGCTCAGGCCCTCATCGCCGTCGTCGCTGGTCTCGTCCATGGACAGCAGGGTGACCTGGGCGGTTTTGCTCACCGCCGCCCAGTAGGTCTCGAGGTCCATCTCCATGGCCTCGGCGACCTCTTCGGCGGTGGGCTCGCGGCTGAGCTTGTGGGCCAGTCCGTTCGAGGAATCCTGGATGCGCCGGGCCAGGGTGCGCCTGCGGCGGCTCATGGTGTCGTTGGCACGCAGGGCGTCCAGCATGGAGCCGCGGATACGGTACTCGGCGAAGGTGGAGAACTTGATGTTCTGGGACTCGTCGAAGTGGTCGAAGGCCTCGAGCAGGCCGATGGCACCGTAGGAGGCCAGGTCTTCTCGGGTGATGCCCACGCTGTCGGGGAGTCGGGACGCCAGGCGCCGCGCGAGCATGACGATCTTCTTCTGGAACTTGTTGCACAGCTCTTGCCGCGACAGCCCGTCCACCAACCTGGCGGCGTCGTGAATGACCGGCTGTCTGGAAGTCTGTGGGTACAACGTGGGCTCCTTGCGCTAGGCGGGGGAGGGCCTGGGAGAGGCCGTGCGTGTTCGGCGGGCGGGGCCGGGACGGGTGGGCTTGGGCGGCGCTTCGAGGGTCAGCAGGCCCACGCGCTCCAGGCGAATGGTGGGGAGTAGTTCGCCGGGGGACAGGATGGGGATGCGCGGGAACAGCTTCTCGCTAAGGCGGCGGAAGGGGCCGCGAACCAGGGGCGGAGCGAGTAGCACGATGTCGTCGGCACCGCGCTGGCGTCCGCTGATCTCGCCGAGCCGCGTGAGCAGCAGCTGGGCGATGTTGGGGTCCATGATGAGGCGGGTGGTGCCGTCATCGCTGGCCTGCAGGCTGCGGGTGACCACCTCTTCGGCGTCGGGCGCCATGGAGATGTAGCGCAGGGTGCCGGTGCCACCGGTGAAACGATGGCTGATGTGACGGGCCAGCCGCTGGCGCACCAGCTCGGTGAGCACCATGGGATCACGGCTGCGGGTGGCATGCTCGGCCATAGCCTCGAGGACGCTCTGGCTGTCGCGGACGGAGATGCCTTCCCGCAGCAGGTTGCGGAACACGCGCAGCACGGTGCCGCGGGTGAGAACGTCGGGGATGAGCTCTTCGACCAGGCGCGGGCTGTGCTTGCTGGTGCGCTCGAGCACGTCCGCCAGCTCCTGCCGGCCGAACAGCTCGTGGCCGTGTTGGCGCAGCAGCTCGGTGAGGTGGGTGGTGATGATGGTGGGTACGTCCACCACGGTGTAGCCCTTGGCCTGGGCCCGCAGGCGGGCGTTCTCGGGAATCCACAGGGCGTCCAGGCCGAAGACCGGGTCCTTGGCGGGGATGCCGCGGATGGGGCCCTTGGTGGTGCCGGGGTCGATGGCCAGGCACTGGCGCGGAACCACCTTGCCCTCGCCGATGACTTCGCCCCGCAGCAGGACGCGGTACTCGCCGCCGTCCAGGCGCAGGTTGTCCCGCAGGTGCACGGCGGGGACGATGAGGCCGTCGTCGGTGGCGAACTGCTGGCGGATGCGCTGGATGCGCTCCACCAGGGTGCCGCCCTTGCGCTCTTCCACCAGGGCCACGAGGTCCACGCCCAGCTCGATGGTCAGCGGCTCGACGTGGAGCATCTCACGTAGGTCGGGCTCGGCGGGGGCGTCGGTGGTGGGCGGCGGCTCGACGTCGCCGTCCAGGGCCGAGCTCTTCTGGCCCCGCATCTTCCATGCGATCGTCCCGGAGATGCCGGAGATGAGCAGGAAGGGGATGCGCAGCCCGGGGATGGCGATGAAGCCCATGGTCGCGACGGCCAGCAGGCCCAGGGCCCGGGGGGAGCCGAACAGCTGGGCGCCAAGCTGGGTGTGAAGCTTCTCGCCCTTCTCGTCGGGCACCCGTGTGACCAGCATACCGGCGGCGGTGCTGACGATCAGCGCGGGGACCTGACCCACCAAGCCATCGCCGATAGTGAGCACGGTGTAGATGCTGATGGCGGTGCCGAAGTCCAGGTCGTTCTGGATCACTCCGATGAAGATGCCGCCCAGGATGTTGACCAGGGTGATCAGGATGCCAGCGATGGCGTCGCCGCGGATGAACTTGCTGGCGCCGTCCATGGAGCCGTAGAAGTCGGCCTCTTGGGAGATCTCGGCCCGGCGTCTCTTGGCAGCGCCCTCGTCGATGAGCCCCGCGTTCAGCTCGGCGTCCACAGCCATCTGCTTGCCGGGCATAGCGTCGAGGGTGAAGCGCGCGCTGACCTCGGCGATGCGTCCGGCGCCCTTGGTGATGACCATGAAGTTGATGATCACCAGGATGATGAACACCACCAAACCGACGGCCACGTTGCCGCCCACCACCACATTGCCGAAGGCCTGGATGATGGAGCCAGCGGCCTCGGGGCCCTCCGCCCCGTGCAGCAGGATCAGCCGTGTGGTGGCGACGTTGAGGCTCAGGCGGAACAGCGTGGTGATCAGCAGGAGGGTGGGAAACACCGAGAACTGCACCGGCTTGGTCACGTAGAAGGTGACCAGCATGGTGAGGATGCCCAGGCTCAGGGACAGCGCCAGCAGCATGTCCATCACCGGGGTGGGCAGCGGCACCACCATGATGATGAGCAGGCCGAAGATGCCTGCAGC
>Ga0307987_1000450_pt1 | contig 24818 bp, 22 predicted proteins | sample EllFjometagen181_FD_203157 | JGI IMG/M metagenome (GOLD analysis project Ga0307987, IMG submission 203157) | Marine microbial communities from Ellis Fjord, Antarctic Ocean - #181 | ecosystem: Environmental > Aquatic > Marine > Unclassified | place: Southern Ocean | collected 2014-10-08 | reverse complement strand
AACTGATAATGAAATTGACCAAATGGTTTATAAGTTATACGGATTAACAGAAGAAGAAATCAAAATTGTGGAGGAAAGTGTATAATGACCAACTCCGAAATACTCCTATACCAAACCGAAGACGGACAAACAAAAATTGATGTTCGTTTAGAAGAAGAAACTGTTTGGCTTTCACAGATACAGATGAGTGAACTTTTTCAAAAAGAACGCTCAGTAATTACCAAACATATAAACAACATATTTAAAGAAGGCGAACTAATAGTAGAAAGCAATGTGCAAATTTTGCACATTAGTGGATCAGACCGACCCGTAAAGTTCTACAATTTGGACGTAATAATATCTGTTGGTTACAGGGTAAAAAGTCATCAAGGAACAAAATTTCGCCAGTGGGCAACCTCATGTCTTAAGGAATACATCGTGAAAGGTTTTACAATGAACGATGAATTGTTAAAACAAGCAGGTGGTGGTAATTATTTCGATGAACTGTTGACTCGTATTAGAGATATTCGATCATCTGAAAAGGTTTTTTGGCGTAAGATATTAGATATTTATGCAACAAGTATAGATTACGATTCATCGTTGGAAATGTCGGTTTTATTTTTCAAAACTGTACAAAACAAGATGCATTGGGCAGCACACGGACAAACAGCTGCCGAAGTAATTTATCAAAGAGTAGACTCAGCTAAATCCAACCTTGGGCTTAGTAATTATAAAGGAACAAAACCAACAATACAAGAAACCGAAATAGCCAAAAACTATCTTACAGAACCGGAATTGAATATTTTGAACCGGATTGTTACAGCATTTCTCGAAATTGGCGAAATTCAAGCACTCGATCAAACACCAATGTACATGAAAGACTGGATTGAGCAACTTGACATTTTTCTGAAAATGACAAAAAAGAATATTTTGAATCACGCTGGAACCATTAGTCACAAGCAAGCTTTGCGAAAAGCGCATTTGGAATATAAAAAATATAAAGAACTAAGAAAAAATGAAATATCAGAAGTAGAAAAGGATTTTATTAAACAGATTAGCAATACTACAAAAAAGTTAAAGGACAAAAAATAGCCAACGCAAAAGAAACACAGAAATGAAAAACACCAGCACCCAATAAATAGGCTTCAAACGGCTTGCAAAGCCGAGTTTGAAGCAAGTGTTGAACTAAATCCTAACAATTCCCACTGCTACTATGCACTTTGGAGCTGCTTTGTTTTGTTTTTTGGAAGTTAGCTGTTTATCTTTTTGGAATTGTTAACAGCAAATAAACAGGTTTATCGTTTAGTTTTTTAGTATCTCATTGACTTATTGAATCATATCCACACATACTAGATCATTTTATCATTTTTTAGGCAATATAATACCTGCCCTGCCCGAGCAAGATTGTTATATTGTTGATTTCTATAGTAATAGACCCTTTGCTTCTAATTGGGACACATGACTTGGTGAACGTATCCTAGGCACTACTTCTATGGTATGCATCCGGCCTTTCTTGCAAAAAGGACATAATAGCATGTTAAATCCTGTCAATCGTTTTAACCGCTGCTGAACACTCTCTTTTTCCTTGGGACGTTCGCTGCTGCGTTTACGCAGCAGAATAGTCCTCTTTGCATATCGATTACTCATGATACCATAATAGCGAATCTTAACAAAACGCTTTGGAAGTATATGCATACAGAAACGACGAAGAAATTCGATTCCTGTGAGTGTTATTGGTTTATCTTTTCTGTGATCTCTGGAATCTTTATAAACAAAACTTACTCTATCGTTTTTAAATTTGCTTTGATGGATGTGAATAGTTTTGCGCTCATAATCAATATCAGAAAGTTTTAAATTTGCTACTTCCTGTGAACGTAAACCTGCCGAATATGCTAATGCTAGCAACACACGATGCTTTAGCAAGGTTGGGGCTTTGAAAAGTTCTATTAGCTCGCTTCTATTAAGAATAACTGGTAATTTTATTTCTTTTTTTATCGAAGGTAAGTTAACAACTCTTTGAGGTAAATTCATATGACGGAAATAATATCGAAGCCCATAAACCATATGTTTAAAACTACTTCGTGAGGGTGATTCTGATGACAGAGCCAATGCTGTTAGATATTCATTTATCTCATCATCTGAAATATGTTCAGGGAGTTTGTTGAAATGCAAACTTATTCGTGTAATTCTACGAATATAGTTCTCAAAGGTACTTTGACTTCTGCCCTGTATAACAGTGTGTTGGTGTAAAACTTTATACACCTTATCAAAGCCTTCAATGGTTTGAATGGCTTGTGTAATAATACTAGGAAGTTTTTTACTCATAATACTGAAGTTTAAATTATTAGGCAGCTTCGTGCTCCCCTTCAGTATCTTTTACGTAAATTTGCTCAGTTAGGTTAGAGCTATCCTGCATTTTGCGGGATTTAGTTCAATAAAAGCTCATATGCCATTTCCACAGTGTAGGCTTCTGTTAGTACAGAATTAGTAACTTTGAAGTGAAATTTTCAAATCAAAAACAATAATAAAAAGCGGCAACTATTTATAGTGTGCCAAGAATCCCCCAAAAACAAAGTTTATGGTTTATTAACCATTGCTCATATAAATTCTGTTGATTAATATTGTATCTATTTGTATATTTTTTTTATATTCTTCCTATTTTTGCAGCATGAATAATTTTGCCGATAATTTACAAGATAGTATATTCCATACAATTTCAGATGTATGCTCAAACATGAAAATTGAAGCATTTGTAATTGGTGGTTATGTTCGTGATTTAATTATTAGACGACCATCTAAAGATGTTGATGTTGTTGTAGTTGGGAGTGGTATTGAAGTTGCGAAACAAGTGGCTCTGGCTTTTGGTTCCAATTCGCAAGTTAAGTATTTTAAAAATTTTGGCACTGCAATGATTCGTCATAATGAGTGGGTTATTGAGTTTGTAGGTGCACGAAAAGAATCTTACAATAGGGGGTCAAGAAAACCTGTTGTTGAGGATGGTTCATTATCTGATGACCAAAATCGTCGTGATTTTACAATGAATGCCATGTCATTAAGTCTGCAAAAAAATAATTTTGGTGAATTGCTCGACCCATTTAATGGTATCGGAGATATTGAAAATAAAATTATTAGAACTCCTCTTGATCCTGACATTACATTTTCTGATGATCCGTTGCGAATGATGAGAGCAATAAGGTTTGCAAGTCAGTTGGGATTTGAGATATATGAGGAAACATTTGATGCTATTGCACGAAATAAATACAGAATAGACATTGTTTCTCCGGAAAGGGTGATTGACGAAATTAATATGGTAATGATGTCGCCAAAGCCTTCAGTTGGATTTGAATTAATGGATTTAACCGGTTTGCTGGATATTATTTTTCCAAAACTTACTGAGTTAAAGGGGGTTGAGGTTATTAATAATCGTGGACATAAAGATAACTTTTATCATACACTCGAAGTTCTTGACAATGTTTCCTTAAAATCAAACAACATTTGGTTACGTTGGGCTGCATTGCTTCATGATATTGCAAAACCTGCCACAAAAAAATATGATAAGGATGTAGGGTGGACCTTTCATGGTCATGAGTTTAAAGGGGCAAAAATGGTTTCTGGAATATTTAAGAGATTAAAGCTTCCAATGAATGAAAAAATGCGCTATGTTCAAAAATTAGTTCAGCTTCATTTGCGACCAATTGTGCTTGCTCAGGATATTGTAACCGACTCTGCTGTAAGGCGTTTGCTGTTTGATGCAGGTGACGATATAGATGATTTGATGATGCTTTGTGATGCAGATATTACATCAAAAAACGAAGCAAAAGTAAAGCGTTATCTAAATAATTTTCAGCTTGTTAGAGTAAAACTTAAAGAAGTTGAAGAAAAGGATAATCTTAGAAATTGGCAACCTCCAATTACTGGAGAGGTTATCATGGAAACCTTTGGTTTAAGGCCATCAAAAAATATTGGAATTATTAAAGATGCTATCCGAGAAGCCATTCTTGAGGGCGAAATTGGGAATAATTTTGATGATGCTTATAATTTTATGTTAGAAGTTGGTAAAGAAAAGAAACTTAGGGTGATAAAGAACCTGAAATCTAAAACTTGAAATATTAAATATCCAATGCCGACTGCTACAAAATTTACCGGTAAACTAGTTGTTATTGAAGGTCCAACAGCTTCAGGAAAAACGGCTATTGCAATTGAACTTGCCAATTATTTTGGTGCAGAAATTATTTCAGCTGACTCTAGGCAGTTTTATAAGGAAATTCCCATAGGTACTGCTGCTCCAACTCCACCTGAACTTAATAAAGCTCCTCATCATTTTATTGGAAATCTATCCATTTCTGACGATTATAATGTGTCAAAGTTTGAACATGATGTCATAAACTTGTTAAATACAAAATTGGCAAATAAACCAATTGTAATAATGACTGGGGGCTCAGGTTTATATATTGATGCAGTTTGTAACGGCATTGATATTCTTCCTGATATTGATGAAGCTGTTCGTGATAATGTTAAGAATATTTTCTCAGAATATGGAATTGAAGCATTGCAAAAAAAACTTATGGAGCTTGACCATGTTTATTATCAGCAAGTTGACCTTAATAATCCAAAAAGGTTAATGCGTGCCATTGAAGTTTGTTTACAAACAAATACAACATATTCACAATTGCGGAAAAATAAGCCACAAACAAGAAGCTTTAATATTATTAAGATTGGAATAAATATTCCACGTGATATTCTTGTTGACCGAATTAATAATCGAGTTGAAAATATGATAAATGAAGGTTGGGTAGAAGAAGCCAAGTCGGTTTATCCATTCAAAATGTACAACTCTTTAAATACGGTTGGGTACAAAGAGTTATTTGCCTTTTTTGATGGTAGTCTTACATTGACTCAGGCCATCGAAAAAATAAAAACTAATACTCGTAGGTATGCAAAACGACAAATGACCTGGTTTAGAAGAGATAACGATATATATTGGTTTGATTATGATAAGATTAGTGAAATAATTAATTTTATCGAAAAACACTAGCCTTTGATATTTTCAAAAAAAAAGTTATGTTTAAACTATCTATTATTGAGTTCACTATGAAAAGCAAGAAAAAGGAGAATGCCACTAAGACGCGAAGCCACTAAGAATCACAAAGAGTTTATCTCTAGAACTTTATTCTTAGTGCTTCTTTGTGTTTTAGTGCCTTTGTGGCTAATTGTGGCATTTCGGAGCGGACTCATTATTATTTATTGTAATTTTGAACTTCAGTAGATTGTTCAATGAAGAAAATATTTTTTATCTTATTTATACTAATACTTGTTGTATCAACAGCAAAGGCTACCCATCAACGGGCCGCCGAAGTAACTTATGAGCATCTGTATGGCTTAACTTATGAGTTTACTGTTGTTATGTATACAAAAACATCAAGCCCTGCTGATGATTCAAGAACTTTTATGCCAATTTCGTGGGGTGATGGTTTTGGTGACGAAATTCCAAGAATATATTTTGAACCAATTGCAAATGTAAGCGACATAACTTTAAATATTTATAAGGGTACCCACACTTTCCCAGGGCCTGCCAGTTATACTATTTCAGTGGAAGACCCTAACCGAAACTTTGGAGTTCTTAACATACCTAATTCTGTTAATGTGCCTATATTTGTTGATACAAAGTTAGTTATAAATCCATTTTTGGGTTATAATAGTTCGGTTGTTCTATTAAATCCTCCCATTGATCAGGGTTGTGTTGGAAAAATATTTATTCATAATGCTGCAGCATATGATCCTGATGGCGATAGCCTTTCGTATAAACTTGTTACCTGTAAGGGTGCTGGAGGCTATGAAATTCCGGGATACACTTATCCAATGACTTCCAGTAGTTTTAAGATTGATTCCATAAATGGAGATTTAATTTGGGATTCACCAGTCTTACAGGGAGAATACAATGTTGCATTTGAAATTGAGGAATGGCGTTTTGGTATAAAAATATCATCAGTTAGGCGCGACATGCAAATAAATATTGTTGCTTGTGATCATGATCCTCCAATAATTATCACCATAGATGACACATGTGTACTGGCTGGAGATTTTCTTCAGTTTGGTGTTACTGCAATAGATTATGATGGGACAAATGTTGAATTAACTGGATTTGGAGGACCATTTGAGCAAAGTCAAAATCCTGCATATATAACTCCTGATCCTGCGTCAGGAAATGATACTGTTACCACAACCTTTAATTGGCCAACGCTGTGTACTCATGTTAGAATAGAGCCATATACTGCATTGTTTAAAGCTCGTGATAATGGCTTTCCTGTTAATTTGGTAGATTTTAAATCAGTTTTTATAAAGGTTATTGCACCTGCTCCCGAAAATTTACAAGCTGAACCATTGGGTATTGGCATAAATCTTATCTGGGAAAAAAGCAGTTGTAGCAATGCTATTGGCTATAAAATTTATCGCCGTAGTGGTTCATCGGGTTGGGAACCTAGTTATTGTGAAACAGGAGTGCCATCTTACACAGGATTTAAAATTATCAAAGAAATTAATGATATAAATACGCTAAACTTACGTGATGATAATGATGGTGACGGATTAGTTAACGGCATTAACTATTGTTATAGGATAATTTCTGTGTTTTTTGATCAAGCTGAAAGCTACGCCTCAAATGAAGCTTGTGCTTATCTTAAAAGAGATGTGCCAATTATTACTCATGTTAGTAATGATAGCCTTGACCTGAATAGTGGCAAGCCTACTATTGTTTGGTCGAAACCAATAGAGTTAGATACAATTCAGTATCCTGGACCGTATAAATATTTACTTTTCCGAAATAATGGTATTATATGGACTAATCCGGAACTTGTTACTGAATTTTATAGTTTAAATGATACAATATATCATGATAATGCGGTAAATCTCAACACAAATTCCAACGCATATAGTTATCGTGTTGATTTAGAAAGTTTAACTGTTGGCTTTATTGGCAGTTCGCAAAAAGCATCGTCAGTATTTATACAAACTGAGCCCAGTGACCACGAGATAAAGTTATTATGGTTACCAAAAATACCGTGGGAAAATGAATACACTGTTATTTACCGTAAAAGCCCCGGAGAATCTAATTATGACTCCATAGGAAGTACATCCCTAAGTTTTTATCGTGATAAAGGACTTATAAACTATGATGAGTATTGCTATTATGTTAAAACTGTTGGACATTATTCGTTACCTGGTTTAATTGATCCTCTTATTAATTATTCGCAGCTTACTTGTGCAATACCACTCGATAATGTTCCTCCTTGTAAACCTATACTAGATATTTATACTGATTGTGAGCAGGTTGCCAATGAGCTTGGCATGTATTTACCATACGATTCATGTAGCTACGATGCAGTTAAATATTATATTTTTTATACACCTGCTGGTGCAGATTATACAGAACTGATTGATTCTGTTGATTATATGGTTAATGATACCACATATTTTTTACATGAAGATATTTCCACTGTTGTTGGTTGTTATTATGTTACAGCAATAGATTCGGTAGGGAATATAAGTGAAATGAGTGATGTTGTGTGTGTTGGATATGATGCATGTCCGGTGTATGAACTTCCAAATGTTTTTACCCCAAATGGTGATGCTACCAATCCCTTGTTTGTGCCTATGGGTGTAAAACATGACAACCCATACAATCCAAAAGCAAATGTTAGTAGGGTTGAAATGAATATTTTTAATAGATGGGGCAAAACTATGTTCACCACTACTGATCCCGAAATAAGATGGGATGGTAAAAATCAAAATAATAATGCAGATTGTGCGGTTGGGGTGTACTATTATGTTTGTGATGTATATATCATAACTCTTGAAGGAGAAACTATGATAACACTACAAGGACCAATAACTATAATTAGATAATTAATTTTTTTAAATACTTTTGTAAAAATCATTTTCAATACATTAAACATGTCGTTTTTTAAAAAATATATAAATAATAAATACTTTTATGCAGGGCTATTTTTTTTAGTATGGTGGGCATTTTTTGATCAGGAAAGCTTGCTGGTACAATATAAGTTAATGCAAGTAAAAAGTGACTTAAATAAACAAAAGGAGTATTATAATAGTAATATTGAAAAGGACAAAGCTGCAATTAATACTCTCCAAAATGATACAATACTACTCGAAAAATATGCACGCGAGAAATATTACATGAAAAAAGACAATGAAGATGTTTTTATTATTGTGAAAGATGAAAATTCTAAATAGATTATTAGTCTTTACTAATGTATTTTGGATTAATTTTATAACTATCATACTTTACCAAGCTGTTGCCTTTTATAACACCTTTTACTTCATTTACATAAGCCTCTCTTCTTTCAGAATAATCGATAAGGTAATTAACTAAGTCATAAGGATTATTGGTTTTGAGGCGTGCAGCCCTAAAGTTTGTGAACAGACCCCCTGTTGCCAAAGTAGTATAATAAGCATCAATAGCTTCTTCCAAATTATTAAACTTTCGTAGATATACTTTAGTCCCATTTCGTGTTGATGAGGCTTCAATTCGCTCCTGTTTAGGGTCAAACGACCAAAGACCAAAAGGATTATTTGCCTCAAGGAAAAACCGAGAAGTACCCCATCCACTTTCTATGGCCGACTGAGCTAGAACAATACTAACAGGGAATGTATGGAGTCTGCTTTCAAGCATTTCTATGTTTTTTGCTTTATATTTTTCTTTTAACCCATTAATAAATATTGAATCCACAGGTGTCCAACTGGATTTTTTAGAAATAGTAACAACTTGCTGTAACTTAATAGCAAGCTCTTTTTTCGCTACCAGTACAGCTGGCAACATCATTTCAAAAAACTTATTTTTCTTTTCAGCAACGGGTAAGTTATTTAACGAAACAGCACTAGTATAAACATATGGAATTACCAGCGAATCAGTTATTGGAATAATATCATCGGGCGAATTTATTGGCTTTTCAATAATCTTAATCTTTTCATCTGTATTAATTGCTCCCAATGCAAGTAATGAAACTAAGAGTAATGGTGCTAATAAATATATATTTTTAATGTAATTTTTCATTTTTGTTTTTTTGTCAAAAATATATATTTATATGGATATTCAATAATATGAAGATAACGTATTGCAAAAAAAGTAGTAATTTTACGGATGTTATAAAAAATCTATTATAAATGTTACAAAATAAGCTAGAGGATTATGATATAATATTGTCTTCTGCTTCTCCTCGCAGAAAGCATCTTTTGGAAGAATTAGGAATAAAATTTAGCATTCAAATTAAAAGTATTGAAGAAAAATATCCCATGGGATATCCTGTGGAAAAGGTAGCTCAATATTTAAGTGAAATTAAAGCAGCATCTTTCCTTACTAGCGAAATGAAGTCCAATACACTCATTATTACCGCCGACACAATTGTTACCCTTGGAAAAACAATTTTGGGAAAACCATCAAACTATCAAAGTGCTGCTAATATGCTAAGAAATTTGTCGGGGAAGAAACATAATGTGATAACCGGTGTAACTTTACGGACAATTAATAGGCGTTATAGTTTTTCATCTAATACAGAAGTTTACTTTAAAAGACTTTCAAACGATGAAATTGATTATTATATAACTAACTATAAGCCTTACGACAAAGCTGGTGGATATGGCATTCAAGAATGGATAGGACATGTAGCAATAAAAAAAATTGAAGGTTCATATTTTAATGTTATGGGGCTTCCAACTCACAAGCTTTATGAAGAGCTTATCAAATTTATTTCAACTTAAAAAACCACCTGCTTTGCTGGTGGTCATGTTCTGATGGCTTTGCTTATCTTTGTGCTCATGAGCAAATTTAAGAAATTATCACATGTTATTTATAAATGTGACTATCATATTGTTTGGGTTCCAAAGTATCGAATGAGGATACTAAAGGGGGTTGTTAAGGACATGGTTGACAGTGATATAAGAATGTTGTGTGATTGGAAGAAATGTGAAGTTGGAGAATTAAATGTCTTAGAGGATTATGTTCATCTGGTTGTATCCGTACCACCCAAGGGTTCAATATTTAATTTAATGGGGGTGTTGAAGGGGAAGATTGCCATAAAGATATTTAAAAGTTATCCAGATTTAAAGAAGAAACCTTATTGGGGGAATTGATTATTTAGACTTTTATATTACTTGTACCTCAGACGATTGGGAAATGATTAAAGTAAAAGTAACTGCACCTGGAGGTGCTGGTTCTGAAGAGTTTGCGGGTTCTGGTGCAATTCAGCTTCAAGGAGATCCTTTTACTTTTCCACAATATTTCCTAAAGTTGGGAGGTTCATGAAATTTTACTATAACTGGAAATATTAAATCTGGTTCGCATGTTGGCGAAAGTTTTTCAACAACCACAAACCTAAATATTTCTGGTAAATAAAAAATAACTGTTTTGAAGAAAAGTCGGTTAAAATACGATTTTTCTTCATAATTTTTTGTGTGCCTAATATAATTGGGTAGTAACTTCCTCGCTCTTTTTGCGAGGAAGTTTTTTAGTTTTATATTTATTATATCTGTTCGCCAATAAATCTCTCAGACTCAATGGCAGCCATACAGCCTGTGCCTGCTGCAGTAATTGCTTGCCTAAAATGTTTATCCTGAACATCGCCGGCAGCAAAAATACCAGAAACGTTTGTTGCTGTTGAATCAGGTTTTGTTATCAAATAGCCAGTATCATCCATGTCAAGCTTATCAATAAAAAGTTCAGTATTGGGTTTATGACCGATGGCTACAAAAAACCCATCAATATCAATCTTGCGTTCCTCCTTTGTTTTATTATTAAATAATATTGCTCCATCCAATGCCTTGGTAAAACCTTGTTCAGTTCCAACAACTTCTTTAACTTCGGTATCCCATAAAATTTCAATGTTTGGAGTATTCATAACGCGTTTAACCATTGCCTTGGAAGCTCTTAACTCGTCTCTCCTATGAATAAGGTAAACTTTATTTACGATATTAGCCAGATATGTAGCTTCTTCGGCAGCTGTATCACCACCACCAACTACTGCAACATCCTTACCCTTGTAGAAAAATCCATCGCAAGTGGCACATGCAGAAACCCCCCCCCCTTTAAATTTATCTTCCGATTCTAAGCCAATATACTTGGCGGTAGCACCAGTTGCAATAATTATGGTTTCTGCAAGCAACTCTTTGCCATCATCAATAGTAACTTTAAAAGGTCGTGCTGATGTGTCAACATTATTAATCATCCCCCATCTACTTTCAGTACCAAAACGTACTGCCTGATTTTTAAGGTCTTCCATCATCTTTACACCTTCGGTTCCTTCAGGATATCCAGGAAAATTATCTACCTCGGTGGTAGTTGTTAGCTGACCTCCAGGTTGCATACCCTCGTAAATAATAGGTTTAAGGTCGGCACGTGCTGCATAAATTGCTGCAGTATATCCTGCAGGTCCTGATCCAATAATTAGACATTTTGTTTCTTCCATTTTATATAGTTTTTATTGTGTACAAAATTAAATACCAAATATCTGTTTAAGGATATCATTGGTGTAGATTATTCTTTGTCAATTAAAATGCCAAGATACCATTTAAGTAATAATCTAAAATTTGATTGTATAATTTATGACAGATTGTCTTGATTTAATCAATATCTTTTTTATCCTAATTGTAATTGTTCTGATAGTCCTTATAGTTAGATAATTTTCTAAAATTATAAAATTTTTGCGAGAAATATTCTGATATATTTGCACCTTCATTTACAAAAATAAAAATATGTTTAAAAAAATACCCCATACTTATGTAATCATATTTAGTATTATTGTGCTTGCAGCTATAGCCACTTGGTTTGTGCCCGGTGGCGAATACGAACGTACAACCATTACTGTAAATGGAGTTGAACGAACAGTTATCGAAAAAAGCTCGTTTCATTATGTGGAAAATCAACCACAAACATGGCAGGTTTTTTCTGCATTTTTTAATGGATTTGTAAAACAAGCTGGAATAATTGTCTTTATACTTATGATAGGTGGAGCTTTCTGGATAGTAAACAGCTCAAAAGCAATAGATATAGGTATATTTTCATTTTTAGAATCAACAAAAAAACTTGAAAAAATAAAACTCCTTGACAGAATAGGGGTCCACAATATTATATTAACCTTAATTATGTTGGTTTTTAGCATATTTGGTGCAGTATTTGGCATGAGCGAAGAAACCATTGCTTTTATTATTATTCTTGTGCCGTTATCTATTTCAATGGGCTACGATTCAATAGTTGGGGTAAGTATGAGCTTTGTTGCAGCTGGTTTAGGTTTTGCTGGAGCTGTATTAAATCCATTTACAATAGGTATTGCACAAGGTATTGCAGACCTGCCACTATTCTCAGGTTTTGGATACCGACTGTTTAGTTGGTTTGTAATAAATTTAGTTGGTATTACATGGATATTACGTTATGCAGCAAAAATTAAGAAATCACCAAAATTATCACCTGTATATGATACAGATGCTTATTGGAGAAGCCGAAGTGCAAATGATACTGAGGAAATAAAATATTATACCCCTAGAATTGCTTGGTTTGTTTTTGTTTTCATGACCATTGGGTTAGCAATATTCTCATGGGTGTATCAGCAAACAGAAATAAAGCTTGGGAATTCAATAACTATTTTTCCTGCTGTACCTGTTGCAACTGTATTTTTTGTGATTTTTGGGATAATTAGTCTTAGAAAGTCAATTCATTTTTTTATTCTCAACATATTACTATTCACCATAGTTTTTTTAATAGTTGGTGTTATGGGGTATGGATGGTACATTGAAGAAATTGCAAGTTTGTTCCTCGCCATGGGTTTGTTTTCTGGAATTGCATTTAATTATAGTGCGAATCAAATAACAAAGGAATTTTTGGAAGGTGCTAAAGATATTATGTCTGCTGCTTTAATTGTAGGACTTGCCGGGGGTATTCTTGTTGTTTTAGAAGATGGAAGAATAATTGACACAATATTGTATAAAGTTTCAACTTCTATGGAGGGTATGGGGAAGCTTGGTACTGTAAGTGTAATGTACGTAATACAGAATATTATCAATGTTATTATCCCATCAGGTTCAGCCAAAGCTGCGCTCACAATGCCAGTTATGGCTCCGTTTTCTGATTTGGTAAACCTTTCGCGCCAAGCAACAGTGATGGCATTTCAGTTTGGCGATGGTTTTACAAACATGATTACACCAACATCTGGAGTGTTAATAGGTGTGCTTGGGGTAGCAAAAATTCCATATGATAGATGGGTAAAATGGATTGCACCTTTTATGCTTGTACTTATTATTTTAGGATGGTTGCTACTAATCCCAACTGTAACTATTCAACTTGATGGGTTTTAGATTGGTATTAATTATTTTAACTGATAATTATTCTCAATTTATAACAAAAAACTATACTTTTATTTTTTCAAAAAATATATAAATATGTATCCTCGGATTAGCGACTTTATTAATGATATATTTGGAACAAATATAAATCTTCCAATACAAAGTTATGGTTTCTTTTTAGCATCTGCATTTTTAGTTGCAGCTCTGCTATTAAGGCACGAATTTGCACGCAAACAAAGAGAGGGTGTAATAAAATCAACAACAAAAAAAATATTGATTGGGAAGCCAGCATCAATTGCTGAGCTTGCAATAACTTTTATTATAAGCCTTATTACCGGATATAAAATAAGTGGAATTATTGTTTATTACGATTTGATGGTATCTAATCCTCAGGACTTTATTTTTTCATCAGAGGGTTCACTTTTAGGAGGAATTGCAATAGCAATCGTAACAACATACTATCAATATTATTTTAAAAACAAACAAAAATTACCAGTTCCTGAATGGAAAAATGAAGAGATACCTGCTAAAGATCAAGTTTGGCCCATAGTTTTTATTGCTGCAATATTTGGTGTGCTTGGAGCTAAGGTATTTCACCAACTGGAAAATATGGACGAATTTATGCGTGACCCAATAGGTTCAATGCTTTCGTTTAGCGGATTAACTTTTTATGGAGGATTTATTATAGCAGCATTTGCTGTAATAATATATGCTAAAAAACAAAATATTTCATGGCAGCAAATGGCCGATAGCGTAGCTCCATCATTAATAATTGCATATGGTATTGGACGTATTGGGTGCCAAGTAGCAGGCGATGGTGATTGGGGTATAGTTAATATTATGCCGCAGCCTGAGTGGCTTTCTTTTTTACCTGAATGGACATGGGCATATAATTACCCACATAATATTTTAAATGAGGGAATTCCAATACAGGGGTGTGTTGGACCACACTGTTTTCAGCTTGCTCAAAACGTATTTCCAACTCCAATTTACGAAACCACCATGACAATATTAATATTTGCTTTTTTGTGGTCAATTAGGAAAAAACTTGTTGTTCCGGGTTCGCTTTTTGCAATATATTTAATGTTCAATGGTGCCGAACGTTTTTTGATTGAAAAAATTAGAGTAAATAATGTTTTTGATTTCATTGGCATGAAAGTTACTCAAGCAGAAGTTATTTCAACTATTCTTTTTATAACAGGACTCCTAATGCTAATAATGTTAAATATCTTACACAGAAAGAAAACAATTATTTAGTCTGAATTCTATTATTCCATAATTCACCCATTAACAATGAAACTAGAAACAATTACTAAACAAGTAGTAGAGTTAAGCAAAACTGTTGGTCATTTTATTAAAAATGAAGTAAATGAACTTAACAAAGACGATATTGAGGAAAAAGGAATTCACAATCTTGTTACGTACGTTGACAAACAATCAGAAAAAAAACTCGTTAAGGAATTAGGAATTATTTTACCTGAAGCAGGATTTATTGCCGAAGAAGATGATACTCTGGTAAGATCAAACAGCTTAAATTGGGTAATAGATCCTCTTGATGGCACAACAAATTTCATTCACAGAATTCCTCTATATGCAATTTCAATTGCTTTAATGGATGGCGACGAAGTGATTTTGGGTGTTATTTATGAAATAAATTTAAAAGAATGTTTTTATGCATGGAAAGGAAGTCCTGCATTTTTAAACGGTAATGAAATTAATGTTTCAACCACAACAAAGCTTGACAACTCATTGCTTGCAACTGGATTTCCATATTATGATTATTCCATGCTCGATCCATATTTAGATTTATTTAAAAACCTAATGCAATCAACTCGTGGTGTACGACGACTTGGTTCCGCAGCTGTTGACCTAGCATATGTTGCTTGTGGGCGATTTGAATTATTTTACGAATACGGTCTGCAATCATGGGATGTTGCCGCCGGAACTTTAATTGTTAAGCAGGCAGGAGGTAAAGTTACCGACTTTAAAGGCGGTAATAATTTTATTTTTGAAAAACAGCTAATTGCTTCTAACAAGCACACTCATTGGGAATTTTATAATAAAATTAGCCACTATTTTAGTCCGTATTTTACTAAGTGATAAATCCATGATTTATTCGTATAATTGTAAGTTTTTAGGATTAAACTGCTATGACAAAAAATATACATAAAGATATTGAAAAAGATAGTCCGTATAGAAGTCTTTTTAAAGCAATTAGCTGGCGACTTATAGCATCTGGAGCTACTTTTATTATTAGCTTTACTATTTTTAGACATACTACACAAACAGCATATAAGGATATAGTAGGTGCAGTCTCATTAATTACAGCAATAGATATTGTAGCAAAACTTATTTTGTACTACCTTCACGAAAGATTATGGACAAATATTGTTTGGGGTAAATACTGGAGAAGGCAAGCCATACTACGTAAATTAAAAAAACACAAAAAAGCAAAAGCAAAAAAACATTATCATGAAAGCCAGTAAACTACTGTTATTACTTACATTTTTACTTTACTTATTTGCAAGTGTAGAACTAAATGCTGATTCTATTGTTGAAAATCCAATAACAAAAGTTTATCATTTTAATATTGATGAAATGATTGCCCCGCCAGTTTGGCGCACAACAAAACGGGCCATTGAAAATGCACAGAAATTAGATGCTGATTTAATTGTCATCCACATGAACACATATGGTGGTATGCTGGATGCCGCAGATTCAATTAGAACAAAAATACTAAACTCTAAAATCCCCATATATGTATTCATTGATAAAAATGCAGCATCTGCTGGAGCATTAATTTCCATTGCTTGCGATAGTATTTATATGGCTCCGGGAGCAAGTATTGGCGCAGCAACTGTTGTTGATCAAGAGGGGAAAGTATTACCCGATAAATATCAATCATACATGCGTTCAATGATGAGAGCCACGGCTGAGGCTAAAGGTCGTAATCCCGAAATTGCACAAGCAATGGTTGACCCAAAAATATATGTTGCAGGAATTAGCGACAGCGGACAGGTACTTACTTTTACAGTTTCGGAAGCCATTGCAAATAATTTTTGCAGAGCCGAAGTTGACGATATAAAGGAATTGCTTCAAAATGCTGGTTATGAGGACTATGTATTTATCGAACACAAAATTTCAGCATCTGACAAAATGATTGGTTGGTTACTTAACCCTATGATAAGTGGAGTATTAATAATGATAATTGTAGGAGGAATTTATTTCGAGTTGCAATCGCCTGGTATTGGATTTCCAATTGCGGCATCCATATTTGCGGCACTTTTATATTTTGCCCCACATTACCTTGAAGGCCTTGCCAACAACTGGGAAATATTACTTTTTGTTTTGGGATTAGTACTACTGGCTGTAGAAATTTTTGCTGTTCCCGGATTTGGAGTAATCGGTCTTTTGGGGGTTATGCTAATGATAACAGGACTTACGCTTAGCATGGTTGGGAATGTTGGACCAGGTTTTTTTGACATTGATACCACTGGAATAGTAAGTGCATTACTTATTGTATTAATTGCATTCTTTATAGCAGTAATAGGCTCCATTATTCTTAGCAAGCAACTATTTACAACTCATGCATTCGGACATCTTGCACTTAACAAAGTACAGAAATCAAAAGATGGTTACACTTCTGCAATTAATAATTACAAAGAAATGGTTGGAAAAAACGGAGCAGCATATACAATGCTACGACCATCTGGAAAAATAATTATTAATAATGAACTTTTTGACGCTACAGCACGTACTGGTATAATTGAAAAAGGAAGCAATATTGTTGTTTATGGTTATCAGAATGCGCAGTTGATTGTGGAGAAGGTATAAATATAATTAAGCTAAATAAATCCCATCCTTTTCAATCCTAATAATTTTTTGTTTATACAATGCGCCTATGGCTTTTTTAAAAGTCTTTTTGCTCATCTCTAGCTTTGCCAATATTATAATAGGATCACTTTTATCAGTAATATTTAAAAAACCATCATTATCGTTTAGCTTTTGCAATATTTTTTGGGCATTTGGTTCTACATTTACATAACCTTGTTTTTGCAGACTTACATCAATCTTATTATCAGGTCTTACATTTTTGATATAACCTGTTATTCTATCCCCTTCAGTTACAGCCTGAAACAACTCATTATCATAAAGTAATCCTTTGTACAAATTATTAATAATTACATTAATCCCCAAATCGGTAGAATTGCATATGAGTAGATCAACTTCATCACCATTATACACTTTTACTTCTTCTTGCTCCAAAAACTTATTTGTTTTTCCAGAGGCAACAAGTCGTTGGGTTTTTTCATCCAGAAAAAGATATACGGGGTAGTTACTTCCAACCTGCATTTTTGAAGACTGCTCCGAATATGGAACTAGCAAATCTTTTTCAAGACCCCAATCCAAAAATGCACCTACTGGATTTACATCAACAACCTCAAGTACAGCAAATTCATTCAGCATTATGTAAGGTTTAATGGTTGTGGCAATAATTCTATCCTCCGAATCCTTATATATAAAAACAGAAATTTCATCTCCGGGCTTCATACCACTGGGCACATATTTATTTGGTAATAGCACCTCACTATTTTCGTCATCAATAAGGTAATACCCATTTAGAGTTCGTCTTTTTGCTGTTAATAAATTAGTTTCTCCTTGATTCATGGCTGTTATCTTTATGAAATTGAAAATGCAAAATTAGACTAATTAAGTGGATTAAATATATTGGTAATTATAATTTACATTCGTCGCTTTTCAAGCATCTTAATCTTATGCAAAGTTTTTATAGCCTTCGACTTCACACCAGGTGTTGCATTTGGTAGCAACATATCAATAATTAGCTTTAACTCATTTAATAAATCAGGCTCACCCTTTGCAATTTTAAAGAAAATATCAACAGAATATATTATTGAAGCTACTGAAGAGCTAGTATCTAGTAATATTTTGGATGTATACTCCAATAATCTCCCATAGTAAAGTTCGGGCAAATTAGAGTAGGCAAGAATGTATAACAAATTACGCTGAATGGCAACAGTCTTAATACCAGGAAGCTTATGTATTATTAATGGCAAACACAACTCAATTAGTCGTTCGTTACTTTCATGCACAAACCGCAAAGGCCATGCAGCACGACGCGAAAGTGGTTCATTTTCAGAAAATATTATTATTAATAATTCATCAAGTAAGGCTGGTTTCTGAATAATAATATCTGCAATCATTACTGCTTGTGCACGCGAGTGCTCAACCATTATTAACTGGGATAAGTTCATATTAAAAAATTGGTACTCTTACAACAACAGGTTACTTTTTTAACATTGCAACAACTGTTTTAATAACTAAAACCAGGATAAATAAAAGAGATGCCAAAAAAATCCGTCTTCTTGTGGTTATTTATATTAGTTGTATTTACATAAGTGGCTATATTAAGCATTTTGTTGAAATGTAGTGTATTCTACAATTAAATATTTCTAATTTTTTACATTACACTGTAAATTTGCAAATATCTTCTACTCCAAATATTAAAATTGAGAAAACAGCATCAACACAACAAATTACTCTATTTTTTTCTTAACTTTGAACTTTTAAAAGATATATTTATGAAAACGTTAAAAGGTACAAAGACCGAACAAAATTTACTCAAATCATTTGCCGGCGAATCTCAAGCGCGTATGCGTTATGATTACTTTGCCAGCCAGGCAAAAAAAGAAGGTTTGGAACAAATAGCTGCAATTTTTACAGAAACAGCTCTAAACGAAAAAGAACACGCAAAACGCTTTTTCAAATTTCTTGAGGGTAGTATGGTTGAAATTACCGCAACTTATCCTGCTGGTAAAATAGGCACAACATTAGAAAATTTAAAAGCCTCTGCTGAAGGTGAAAACGAAGAATGGACAGAGCTTTATCCCGAATTTGCGCGTATTGCCGACGAAGAAGGCTTCAAAGAAATTGCTGTAGCATTTAAAATGATTGCCAAAGTTGAAAAAGCGCACGAAGAAAGATATACCAAACTTTATAATAATTTGAATGATGGTCATGTTTTTGAAAGAGAAGATAAGATAGTTTGGAAATGTCGTAATTGTGGCTACTTGCACGAAGGCGAAAAAGCTCCTCAAAAATGCCCAGCTTGCCTACATCCTCAGTCCTATTTTGAGATTAAGGAAACTAATTACTAGTTATAATCAATAATATAAGTCATACAAAGTAGCAAAGGTTTAAAAATATCTGAACAGAACCTTTGTCACTTTGTTTGAAATAAAACATGCTATTTTTACAATCAGTATAATGCACGAAGTATTTCCTATAATTCGACAATCAGCTACAATTACCCTTTTTGTGTTATCAATGATGCTGATTATTGAATATTTCAATGTATTTTCAAGAGGTGTATGGGGCAACAAGCTAAAAACTAGCACATGGAAACAAATACTCCTTGCCGCAGTACTGGGTGTAATACCAGGCTGTCTTGGTGCATATACTGCAGTATCATTATATATACATAACGTAATTGGAACAGCTGCACTTGCAACTGCCATGATAGCAACTTCTGGTGATGAAGCATTTTTTATGTTCTCGATTATTCCAGACACGGCATTATTACTTACTGTTGTGATTTTTATTATTGCAATAGCATCAGGGTTTATTGTAAATATATTTATTAAAAAAGAAGATAAAATTGTTAATTACCCTGATAAACATATGGAAGTTCATAACAATGAAGTTGATTGCTTTTGTTATAAACCCAAAGACATTATTTCTAATTTTAGAAACATAACTACCTTACGCATAGTATTAATAGCAGTACTTGGTGGTGCATTAACATTTATACTTTTTGCATCCGGACATGGTCATGACGAACACATTGAGCTACTTGCAATGCCTAATATGGAACATGCTCATCCCGAATGGGTTAGAATTACATTTATTGTTATAATGAGTATTTCATTATTAATGATAATTACTGTTAATGACCATTTCCTGACAGATCATATAAAAAATCATATTATAAAGAAACATTTTATCCGTATTTTTTTATGGACTTTTTTCACCTTGCTAATCTTACACTTTGTAAATCAATATATAGATATTGAAAAAGTGATTGGTGATAATATTTATGTTGTACTAATTGTTGCAGTCCTAATTGGTATTATTCCCGAATCGGGACCGCATTTATTTTTCTTACTTCTTTTTGCATCTGGGAGCCTTCCTTTTAGCATTCTACTTGCAAACTCAATTGTGCAGGATGGGCATGGAAGTCTGCCACTATTAGCCGAAACACGCAAAGGCTTTTTTATAATTAAGGCAATTAATATTGCTGTGGGACTTATTGTTGGATTTATTGGCATTTTAGCAGGTATTTAATTTAAAACAGCTAACTTGCATTATTTTATTCCTATAAAACAACTAAAAACCAAGCAAAACCCTTAGACTCAAAAATTAAAGTTTCATCATTCATCCTAAAACCATTGGGAAATAATAAAGCAAGGTTATTATTCTCCATAGGATTCTTAATTTCTATTTTTTCAGAAGATAAGTTGTTAATTACAAGTATTTTTTCGTTTTCGTATTCACGTACATACGCAAGGGCACCTGACGTGATTTTCCCGGTATTATCCTTAATATCAATAAAGGTTAAACTACCCCTGCCAAAAGCACTGTAATCCTTCCGGGCATTTAGCATCCCACTAATTAATTCAAAAACTTGAGTGTGGAAATTATCAGGATTTTTTAGATTATCATCAAGATTTTCCCAATCTATTCTGCCTCTTACCAAAAATCTGGTATCGTCTTTCCCAGTTAATTTAATCTGCTCAGCATAATATTTTTCATCATTTAATTTGCCAAATTCATCACCATAATAAACAACAGGAGTTCCTAATAATGTAAGCATTAATGAATATGATAATGCGATTTTATTAACATCTTTTTCCATCAGTTCAGCCAATCGTGCTGAAATACCTTCTCCAACTCGAAAATCCCATTGGGGTTTATGGCAATAATTATTATGAATATAACTGCGGTCTTCTTCTGTTACATAAACTAATTCCAAACTCAGTTCGTCGTGAACACGCAAAAATGTAAACCACTGATTATCTGAATTAATATCAGGAGTCACAGCACTGCTCAATGTGTGCTTAATGGGATCACCATTTTCCATTGCCATTGCCTTAAACATCATTGGCATTAGCGGAAAATGATATGCGGCGTGGCATTCATCACCATCTCCCAAATATTTTACAACTTCTTTTGGTGGCTGGCAGGCTTCTGCCAAAAGCAGGGTTCCGGTATTTACATAATCCAGGATAGCTCTGAAAAACTTCACAACTGTATGAGTGGTATCTAGATTTTCACAGTCTGTTCCATCCACTTTCCATAAATATGGTATTGCATCGGCTCTAAAGCCATCAACACCCATTTCTTGCCAATAAAGTAAATTTTTCGACATGGCAAGAAGCACATCAGGGTTACGATAATTCAAATCGGGCTGAAAGCTAAAAAATCTATGAAAATAATGCCTATCGCCAAATTTTTCCCAGTTTGAGTCTTCAATTCCCTTAAATAGCAATCTGGCATCTAAATACTTATTGGGTTCGTCTCTCCAAATATAATAATCACTAAATTCATTATTTTCAGTTTTCTGAGATTTTAAAAACCATGGATGCTGATCGGATGTATGATTAATGGCAACATCAAAAATTACCCTAATGCCTCTACGGTGCGCTTCACTTAAAAATGTACCAAAAATTAATTCTTGTTCTTCTTGTGTACTGTCATCAGGCAAACCTAATAATTGAGGACGAATACGATCATATTTACTTATGTCGAACCCGGCATCACGCATGGGCGAATCAAGTATTGGCAATAACCACAAACAATTAACTCCCAACTCTTGAATATAATCTAGTTTTTGAGTAAGTCCATTAAAATCAGTATTATAAAGATCAACATAAAGCGAATACACAATGGCATCTTTATACCAGTCAACAACCTGACCATTATTACTAGATGGGTTTAATGATGCAAGAAAATTATCAAGTTTATCAGTAGATAACCCTGGATAAATTGTCTTCCAATAACTATGTAACAACGAACCTTTATTCATAATACTTATGCTATTTGTAGTTTACAAAAATAGTATAAAAGCAGTCTTTTTTGTTACAAATGTGTAGACAATAAGAAATTATAGTTGTTGTAGTTTCATACCAAACACGTAAGCTTTATATCAATCGTTTGCATAAGATTGTCTGGAAATGCACGCATACTATTTTGTGATAAATATTGTCAAATAGTCTTTGCAAGAAAACGCCAAATACTGCGTTATTCTCGTTTTGAAAACAGTCATTCACAAAAGTGAACTCCTTGGTTTTCAAAACATCGAAAGCCTTGTCTTTAACGTCTTCTTATCAAAGACTTAAGAAATGGTAGTTTTCTTGCATATACTAAATAGTTAGAATAAATTACAAACACTTCGTTATGCTGTGAAATATCTTAATTTTGAAAAAAAATTCAATACCATGAAGTATTTACAAAGAATCATTCTAACACTCTTTATCATTTTGATGGGTATACAAATGTTTGCCCAACAAATTAATTTGGACAGAGTTGATCCTCCATTTTGGTGGACAGGCATGAAAAATCATAATCTTCAATTGATGGTTTATGGGAATAATATTTCTGATACTAGACCTGTGATTAATTATGAAGGTGTTAATTTGAAAACAGTTATACATGTAGAAAGTCCTAACTACTTGTTTTTGAATATTGTTATTGATGAAAATACAATAGCAGGAACATTTAATATTGAGTTTAAAAAAGGCAGCAAAACAAAAGCTACATATCCTTATGAATTAAGGGCACGTGATGCAAACCCAAATCTTTATCAAGGTTTTGATAATTCGGATGTTATTTATTTGCTGATGCCCGATAGGTTTAGCAATGGTGATCCTGATAACGATGATATGCCAAATATGTTAGAAAAAGCTAATAGAAAAAATCCTAATGGGCGACATGGAGGTGACATTACCGGAATTAGCAATAAACTTGATTATTTAAACGACTTGGGCGTAACAGCACTTTGGATAAACCCTTTGCTCGAAAATAATATGCCTGCGTATTCGTATCATGGATATGCTGTTACTGATTTATACAAAACAGATGCCCGATATGGAACCAATGATGATTATGTAAAACTCATTGAAGATGCTCATTCAAAAGGGCTTAAAGTTATAATGGATATGATTTTCAACCATCTAGGTACCGGTTATTACTGGAAAGATGATTTGCCAATGTACGATTGGTATAACCAATGGCCTGAGTTTACCAGATCTAATTATCGTGGCGGTGTTGTAAGCGATCCACATGCTTCTAATTATGATTACGATAAAATGGTTAGGGGCTGGTTTGATGTTAACATGGCAGATCTAAATCAAGACAATGAGCTAATGGCTAACTTTTTAATTCAAAATAGCATTTGGTGGATTGAATATGCTGGGTTAGATGGCATACGTCAAGATACTTATCCTTATCCTTACAAAGATTTTATGGCAACATGGATGCGACGTGTGCTTGATGAGTACCCCAACTTTAATGTTGTTGGCGAAGCATGGTTATCACAATCACCTGCCGTTGCTTATTGGTTAAATAATAGCACCAATAAAGATGGTTACAAATCAAATTTAACTGATGTTTTCGATTTCCCATTGATGTATGCAATAAGCAAGGCTTTTAACGAAGAAGAAGGCTGGTCAACAGGCACATCACAGTTATATGAGGTTCTTTCTCAGGACTTTGTGTATTCAAACACTAAAGGCATCGTTACCTTTGCAGATAATCATGATGGAGACAGATTTTATTCAAAAATAGGCAACGACATAAACAAGTACAAGCTTGCAATGGCATTTATGATGACAACGCGAGGTACTCCACAAATTTATTATGGTACTGAAATATTAATGGCTGGCGAAGAACATAAAGGTCATGGTGATATTCGTAAGGATTTTCCCGGTGGATGGGCTGATGATAAAAATGATGCATTCACTAACGATGGAAGAACTGTTGAACAGAATGATGCTTTCAACTTTTTAAGAAGGCTCCTAAACTGGCGAAAATCAAATCCAGCTGTTCAATACGGTAAATTAACTCATTACATACCTGAAGATGGTGTTTATGTATATTTCAGGACATACAAAGATAATACTGTAATGGTAATGCTAAATAATACTAAAGAAAAAAAGACAGTTAATTTGGATAGATTTAAAGAAAGTATTGGGGATAATACTAAAGGAAAAAGTGTGCTTACTCGAAGAGGATGGGATGAATTAAGTGTTATTGAAATTCCTGCAAAATCTCCAATGATTATTGAATTGGTGAAATAGTAATAATTGAGTTTAAGCATTATAATCTTTGCGAGAAAAAAATCTAGAGTTAATATGACGAAATATATATATACAATATCAACTTCTGTCTTCAGGTTTCCAAGCCTAATCCTTTTT
>Ga0307987_1000449_pt1 | contig 24827 bp, 43 predicted proteins | sample EllFjometagen181_FD_203157 | JGI IMG/M metagenome (GOLD analysis project Ga0307987, IMG submission 203157) | Marine microbial communities from Ellis Fjord, Antarctic Ocean - #181 | ecosystem: Environmental > Aquatic > Marine > Unclassified | place: Southern Ocean | collected 2014-10-08 | reverse complement strand
TGCGATGGTAACGCTAACGTATTCACTCAGTGGGATGATGGACATGGGGTCTCCTAGGTCAGTGATCCGGTGATGTCAGCCGTGGCGATACTACCGACCGTCTCGGTGGCAGTGTCTACCGTTTGTGCCACTATTTCAACAATGGCTCGGGATTCGTATTGATCTTGGAACAATGCGGTGAGGTCGCGGGGCTGCCCTTGAGCCGTGAGGACAAGCCCGGCGGCGCTCAAGGCGATGCGCACGGACTCAAACTCAAGGCTGTCCTGCACCTCTGTAGCGAGGGTCAGCGCGGTAGTTCCGACCGTTTCCGTTGAGTAGATATCAATCTGTAACTGGTGGATTCGCCACTTAAAAATTTGACTCTCGGTGGTGCTGGACTGATGGCGCTCATCTGGAATCGCGCCCTGGTTGCTGCGCTTGCCGCCGCCTGTGCGCCACTTCCAGACTCCCCACGGGTGAGCAAGCACGGGTAGGTTCTGGTCGCCGCGCGCCCATGTGATTGTTGGGGCGGCGGTGTCGAGCCACACCTTGATGGCGGTGTCGATGACGGTCCAATCGAGAGCCATGGCTACGCCTCCCCGTCGAGCAGGATGACACGCCGGTAATTGCCCTGAGACGTTTGGCCGGTGATGTCAACGACGGTGTACGTGATGCCTGTATACGTGATCAGATCGGCCATGACAGCAGTGCGACCGCCGACGCTTGCCTGCGACGCACCACGGACATCCGCGGTCGTGTGCATGAGCCACGTGGCCCGCGAGCGTAGGCCCTCGGATAGACGCTGCAGCGCGTCAGGCCCCGGTCTCTGAAACGCGCCGTTGATGGTGGCGGTCGTGATGGAGCCCTGCACGGCATGGCCGGCCGCGTTGATTGTCGGCGTGGGCTTGCGCGTGCGCGTGACCGACTCAGACGCAAAGCAGTCGACCACGGGGCCTAGGTTGAGCGTGACGGCCACTATACACCCTCCACTTTGCTTGCGATGGATTGGATGAGTTGCCCCGTGTCGATTAGAGGGGTCTCGGTGTTGCCGAACTTGCCGTTTGATGGCTTGCCGTTCTTGAGCTTTGACCGCCGCTTTTCCAACGTCTGCGACGACAGGATCGGCGCGATACCGCGGCGGATGGTCTCCCGGATTCTCTTCTCCGTGTAGACGCCAACGCGCTTCATCTTGCGCAAAACGTTGCCGAATTCTATTGACCGGTCCATGGCGTCGTTCATGTCATCAAGTATGGCCGGGCGCTCGCCGTCTATCGTGCTGCGGATGAATGACCGTTCCGGGATGTTGCGTGATGGATCGCCGAACTCATGGATTGTGGCCACCTCGGTATTAGTTGCGCGGCTCTCGGTTTGCCCACCGTCCTCGCTCCGTGCGTTGTCTTGGTCATCGCCGTGAACACCGACCGTCACATACATGCCGTCGAGTGTTTCGAGCGTCAGGCGCATCCGACGCCAACGGGCGGCAGATAGCGGGCTCTCATCGAGTGACGGGCGCGCAGCCATCAGATGGACAACACGACATCGCCGAGCAGGCGTCGCACCATCTGGTTGTACAGCTGCCCCCACTGCGTCTGATTCAGCCACGGGGTCGACCCAATGTCAGCATCGACGACGGCGTGAGACACAGACACGTCGCCGACTTTCTTGCTCTTGATGGGACCCGAAGCGTCCATGCCGACCGCCATTTGCAGGGTGAGACCGTGAGCCACCCAGTATTTGGTGGCTCGGTCGTGCAGGTCTGTCGTCGAGAAATACGACGTGGAGACGAAATCGACGGCGGCATACAGCCAAAAGTTGACATCATCCACGTCCGCCCCGGAGAGCCCTGGCATGGCTTGGATATCGGCAGCAGTGACGGCCATGAGGCTCCAAAGGGAACGCCCGGCCACCCGCGAGGGATGACCGGGCGTCAGTCCCGCGAGGGCAGCGGGGAGGGTTGCTAGAGGTCGTATCCGTAGCGGATGCAGGCGGGACGGAACACGGCGACGCCACCGGTGCGGCCGAACGCTTTGACCGTGGTTGTGAAGCCCTCGGTGTCCGGCGTGCCCTCGGTGTAGTTGGTGGCAGTGACGCGACCGGCAACCTCGGCATCACGCGGGTAGATGCACAGCATGGCGCTGGCGCCGGTGCCGGCGGTGTCCATGAAGCGGTTATAGTCGCAGCCACGGAACCCGTACCCGCCGAACGACTGCATGAGCAGGTCAGCAACCGTGAACTGCTTACCGGTGCCCTGATGCTTCGTGTCGAGCAGCAGCTTGACCGAGAGCGGTAGCAACACGTGGAAGCCGAACTTGTTCGCGTCACCGAACTTGGTGATGTAGGCCCGGAAATGGGCCGCGAAAAAATCGTAGAGCGCGTCAGGGGTCAGCCCAGACAACGCGCCACCGGTGTTCTGCACGTTGTCAACGAGCGCCTGCTGGTTGAGCAGGCCGGGAAGCGCGATGTCAGCCGTACCCAAGAACACAGCCTCGTCAATCGCCTCTGCGATCATGCGGTGGCAGCGCTTTGACTTCTTCTCAGGCAGCGAGAATCCGGGGATCAGCGCGGCGCGAGCTAGGTCAAGAGTGCTCCAACTGTAACTCGCAAGAGTGTTGGTCAATTTCGTCGCGTTGAATCCGTTGCGATCCACGATTGCCGAGGGGAAGTTGCCCTCGAGCTCCGCGGACCACCGCGCCTTGCCGGATGCTGATTCGTAGTACCATTCGTAGGTCGAGTGGCCGATTCCGGGGGCGTCTCCGACCTCGGGAATCTGCTCAACGCTCTTGAGGTTCTGCTCCATGTACTCGACGCCTTTGGCGCTCACCTTGGCGAGTTCACGGATGAGAGCAAACCCCGCGGCATCGCGAACTTGACCTCCGCGAGTGGTCGTGGAGTCGAACATGCCGACCGACGCGAGCCGGCCGAGGACTGGATCCAAGGCTGACGCGTCCTGGATGATCCGGTGCATGTTCGCGGGGGCGACGATGCGACGATGCCCGTTGTCGATCATGTCCATGACGGACTGCAATCGCGTGTCGAGTACCGGCTTGTTCTGGTTTCCCATGTCTTTCTCCATTGCCCGTAGGCTCTACTCTCAGCGATTAGGGCTGTGGGGTGACTGCGACGGCGATCTTGACGAGGTTACCATCGGTCGCAGCGGTCAATGCACGGGCTTGCGTCCACTGCACCGCAGTAGCGGCAACACCCGGAACAAGCTCGTTGTCGACTGACATGGTGCGAGCGTTGTCGCCGCCCGTCACGGTAGCCGCGGCGAGGTCGATGATGTCAGCCGCCTTGGTCGCGCCCGTGAGCACGATGGTCAAGTCGTCACCGTTCGGCACCTCAGTCACGACAGCGCCAGAGGCTGCGGCAACACCGGCCAGTTCTTCGGCGAAGTTGTGCATGGTGTCGTCGCTGGATCCGCTCCACACCGTCGACACTGGGGTAGCGCCAACCGTGATGGAGAGGCTATGCGGAGCCGCGCCGGCCTGCTGGTCGGCGATGGTTTCGGTTACCTGTCCAAGGCCGAGGGTGACGACAACGCCGGTGATGGCCTGCGCCGTGGCGCTCCAGGGTTGGTCCAGGCTCGTTATCGTGAATACAAGATCGGTGCCGGGGTCTGTGATGGACACGAGCGCCTGCTGGTTGCTGGCTGCGAGCGCAATCTCTAGCGCCGTCTTGAGCATCCCGGCGGTAGTGCCTTGGTCTGTGTCGAACGTCACAGCGGGGATGGCCTCGCCGCCGATCGTCATGTTGATCACGTTCAAGTTGACGAAATTACCGCTCCAGGTCATCGTCTGGACGCGCCCCTGCCCGTCATCGAGAGCGCCCGAAAGGGTCAGCGATGTTTGTGGGTACGTGCCGCCGGTGGACGCCGGGCCGGGCTTGCCCTGGTCGACGCCACTGGTCCCGATGTAGGGGATGTCACCGGCTGCGAGCGTGCCCGCGGCCTCCATCCACACTGTGCCGTCGTAGAGCAGCCGAGCCTGGTCGCCGTCCGCGTAGGTCCGGTCGTCGGAGTCGATCGCGGTCTGCGCCGTGCTGACGATGGTTACGCCCATGATGTCTGGGGTCGTGCCGGCGACAGCTTTGAAATTCGCCGCGCTCGAACCGTCGCGCATCACAGCGCGACCGAAGCCGACGCTTGAGCCCTCGCCGTTGATGCGGTTGGCGTACTTCTCAAGCCCGGTATTGTCGGCGACTTCGCCAACGGTTCCGATGGGCTGAACTGCGAGGGTGGATTGGTAGTGCGTATTGGAAACGGCAGTCATTTGATGCTCCTGTGCAGCCTAGGGCTACTTGCTTGCTTTCTTGCCGATGTTGCCGAGAGCAACCGCGACCGGGTTAGGGGTCGCGTCGTCGCCCTTTTTGTCCGTGGCGATCTCGTCAAGAGTCACGCGCAGGCTCTTGTCGGCGTCGCTCGCCTTCTTCTCGTTGCCGAGCAGATAGGTGTAGAGCGCGCCGATTCCGGCGTCGGGCATCTTGTCGATTTTCACGTCACCGTCGAGTAGGCCGATAGCCTCGCGCATCAGGTCCGCGTCGCTCTTACTGTCGGCGACTTCGACACCAACGCTCTTGCAGTTGGCTTCAAGGATGAAGCGTCGACCCAACTCGTCTTTGACTTCGGCGCGCAAGGCGTCCTTGTCGGGAGCGGCGTCCTTGATCTTCTGCAGGTCGGATGCCATGCCGGCGATCTTGCCCTCGGCCTCTTCAGCCTTGGTCTTGTTCGCGGCCGCATCAGCAACAGCAACGTCGCGCTCTTTGGCGAGGCGCACGATCATGTCAGCCGGACCTTGGCGAACCTTGACGGTCTCGCCGTCCACGACGACAGACAGCCAGCCTTGGCCTGCGGAGTTTACTTCTGGGGCTTTCGGCTCAGTCATTGTGTGCTCTCCTGGAACAATCGATGGTGACTGTTGCTGGAAACAGTGCAATCCATTTTCGCCGGTGTCAAGCATGAGTCTGGCACCGCCGGCACGACCGCGCTCAAGTAGGGCTACGTGGTTCATGCTGACCGGCTTCATGACCCACTCATACGGCACGCCGTCATGAATGCCGGACTCTTGGTGGAACGTGGCGTAGTAGCCCACGGACAACTCCAGCATGTCGCCATCGAGGATCAGCTTTTTTCCCTCCCGCCCCTGCACGATGATGTGGCCGGCGGTGTATCCGGCGGCGTCAACATGCACGTCAGTGGCGACCATACCGATCGACAGGTCGCGCACGTTGTCTTCGTCGACCATGGCTGCGTGGCGGATGGTGATGGCCAAGCCTGCGAGCTGCGAGACCGTGCCGGCATCAAGCCAATCCTCGGCCTTGCGCATGACAGGGGTGAGCGCGTCGAATCGTGGGGCGCCGTAGTGCTGGATACCTGCGCGACTGAACCGAGCGGGCACCATCAGCGAGCCGTCGCCAAGTTCCTTGATCTTACTCGTGTTGAGGTGGATCCGGTCGAAGATTTGGGTCTGGTTTGTCATCTCACTGTCCTCGTTTTGGGCGTACGGGTTCGGCTACGCATCGGCAAGAAATCGGAGTTCCTGGATTGCCGATGGCAGGCGGGTTTCGGAAGTCCCACTCTGTATTTTCGAGCTCCGCGTGTGTCTCTCTGACCCGCTCATCCCGCGATGTCTGCCACGTGTACCGAATGATCCCCGCGTCTATATAGCGGTTCTCGGTCATTTTCCCGTTCAGTTTGTTGGTTTGGTCTCTGGCGATGAGGTTGGCGCGGGACCGCATGACACCGAGACGCTTCTCGATCTCGTCGGCCACTTCCTCGTGACGCAGCCCCTTAACGAATCCGTTTAGCGCCACGTCGCCGATCTGGGAGATTGTCTTTTCACCCAGCGGCGTTACCGGTATGCCGCGCCACAGACCGCCCCGCACAATCAGCGCGGTGTGTTCTTCGACCCATCCCGGCAGTAGTGCGGCCATCTGCGGGGTGATAACGCCCTTGATTCCCACCGAGCGAAGGGACCGCGCCGCCGAGCGAGCATTGAAGGCATCGAGTTCCGCCGCCGTCATCGCGCACGTCTCCTCGATGTGTTCCTGCGTGGCGATGTCCTCGCCCCACTTCAGTCGTAGTTCGCCAAGCGCCTCGCTGAAAACCACCAGGTCGTCGACAACCGGCGAGCCCTCGGAGTCGCTCACGGGTTGCAGGTACATCTCAGGCAGGCGGGCGATGAACTCGGACCGCACGATGGGCACGAACGCGGCGACGTATGCGCGCAAACGCTTCTGATGGCGGCGCTCAATCCGGCGGGGGTATCGGTCGGGGATGGGCATTGGTTACCCCTACAACTTGAACGAATCACAGGTGAAAGCGTCGGCAACCATGCCGTTAAACGAGTCGCACCAAGGCGAGCCCTTGGCGTCGCGGCGGAACGCGCAATCGAGGCACATGGCCGCGCCAACGTCTGCCATCCTGTATGAGGCGGGGCGGGCGCTGTCCATCTCTGGATCGGCGTTGGTGCCAGCGACAGCGCCGGTGGGGTCACTCTTGTCGATATCGTCCTCCATCTCATCCTCTTCGATCAGCGCGGTGATGTCCGTGTTCGCGATGATCCGCGAATCCTCACCCGTGATGGCCTTACGAGCCTCGGACGGGTAGATGACCCCAGCCTCGATCAGAATCTTTGCGGCCTCGGATTCGGTTTTCAGGGTCTTCGCCTCTTGTTCGGGGTCAGGCTCAGCGAGGATGCCGGGACGCAGCGTGTAGTCGAGACCCACGCCCTTGATCGGCCCCCTCTTGGCGTGCGCGATGATGTTGATCAGTTGTTTGAGCTGCGGCTCTCCATCCTCTTTGGCCTGTGAGCGGATGCTGGCGAAATAGGTAGCTTGATCGGCCGCGGCTCCCGTGCGGGTCGTGCCCTGCTGCTGCCCGAAGATCTGCGACTCTGGCCGCTTGAGCGCGCCGGCAACGTCCTTGCGCAGTTGCACGAGTGAGTCAGTGAGCCCCGTCATGGCGAGACCTTCACGCGTGAAGTCCTCCACGGCGCTGTCGACCATGGCAATGCCGCCGGTGTACAAACCCATCTTGAGGGCTCGCAAGCGCTTCAATGCCTTCTCTGCGCCGCCCTCGCTTGTGATCCAATCGGCTAGGTCTTTGACCATGAATTTGCTTTGGATAAACTGCTCACAGGCGATGGTGATAGACCGTGCCGCCGTGTTGTAGCGGCTGATGGCGTCCCACGAGCGCTCCAGCACGGAATCGCCCCACCCGTCCACCTCGTCGCGGTAGTCGTCCGGCAGGGGCTCACCGATGAAGGCCAGCACCCGCGACGCGTGGACCACCTGGGAACCGGCGTAGCGCAGCCCGACGTTGTAGAGCATTGGCTTGCCAAAATCCCACGACTCGCTATCCCGGCTCCGCATCAGCACGTGGATGTAACGACGGTCGACCACGCGAGCCCATTTGACATCGCGGATCGACGCCTCGCGAATCGGCATGGATGGCTCTTGGCCGTCATCCACGCCGAGCACGATAGCGGCGCCGCCGTACAGGCGAGCCCAGATCATCGCGTATTTGAAGAGCACACGGAAGCCGTGATCATCGATCCAGCCCTCAACCTCTTTGGCGTTATCCTCAGCGCTCTCACTCTGGATATCCCACCACGCGCGGGTGATATCGATCGGCGGCTTCTGTACCGCATCCATCGCCAGCGCGTCTTGGCGGTACGCGAAGGTCAACTCGTTGTCGCTGAGCATCGATGCGGTTTGGAACCCCTTGCGCTCATTCGCGGCAAGGCCGGACGTGTTGATGGCGCGGGTGATGCTGTCGAACCCGTCCATGGTCGCGCGCTTGGCTGCGATGTCCACGCCCTGCAGCTCGGTTGGCAGGGTAGATCTTGCGTTCTGATTGTCGGCCATGGTGCGGCACCTCCGGTGGCTACAGTGCCCTACCCGTACAACGCCCGCAATCTGCGGGATGTGTCGCCGCCTGAGCGGATGTATTTGAGATATTGACTCGTGGCATCCACCGGGTCGCGTGGCTTGGCCGGGAATTTGCGCACCGCATCCAAGAAGGCGGGCAGCCACACGGCGTATTCAGGCACGGCGCAGCGTCCGGCGTAGATGGCCGGGGCTTCGACACGGGCGCGCGTTTCCTTGTCTCTCGTGGGCAGCACAGCCTCGATAGGCCACTTCCAGTCGTCCTCGTCTCGGTACTGCTGGATCAGCACCTCGCCACTGCTCTTGTCCTCGATCAGCACGATGTGAGGTTTCCAGGTCCGAGCCAGCGACCGGATCATGCGCTTCAGTTCTGGCGTCTCCAAGCGCTCTGCCCAAGCGAACAGTAGAAAGGAATCGGAGCCGTCGATCTTGCGGTCGGGGAGGTGGCGCCACACCTGAATAGCGCTGGGGTCGTTGCTCTCTGACGCCTTGGATGCGGTGTCGATGGTCATGACGATTTGACCGCCGCCTGGGTCTGCGAGGTAGGTTCGGAACCACGCCACCTTCCAGATGCCGCCGCCCTCTGGGTTCGGCCTCTGCTGGTATTTGGCCTCCCATTGATCCGGCGTCGTGACGGCCTTAATCTGCGCCAGTTTCTGGGCTGAGAACCGAGACGGCTGCAGCGGGTCGCCCTTCTTTCGATACTCATCGTCCTCTTCGGCGATGGCCGGCAGGATGAGCGTGTCCCACTTATCGCCGCCCTTCTCTTGCTCGCTGAGAACAAAGCCAGCTAGGTCGTCGTCGCGAAGGCGTTGGTGCATTAGGAGCACGCCGCCGCCGGGGGATAGACGGTTGTAGGCCGTGTCTCGGTACCAGCGGATGACCTTGACGATCTCGACATCTGAGACGATGCCGCCCGGCGCCTTGAACGGGTCGTCGATAACGAGAACGTGAGCTCCTGAGCCCAAGAACAGCGAGTCGATACCGACTGCCTTATAGCTACCGCCACCGCGCACGCGCCACTTCTCGACCGCCTCACTGAGCAGCGTCAGTTGGGGCATGAACACCGCCGACTCTTGAGCGATGCGGCGCGCCCCTTTGCTCATGTCGTTCGCGAGGGAGGCGGCGCTACATGCACACACCACCTCGTGGTCTTCGGTCCGGCTCATGTGCCAGACGGGGAATCGCTCAGACACGATGGTGCTTTTCGTGTGGCGCGGTGGCATGGCGATGAGCAGTCGCGGGCTCTTACCGGCTATCACGTCGTCGCTGAATTGCTGCAGGCGGGCGCACAGGACGCGGTGATGCCAACCCTCATCAAAGTTGTTGAACGTCCGTCTGACGAAGTGCATGAAGCTGCGCCGAGCTTGTTCGCGCTTGGCCAGTTCTTGGCTCGCGGCTTTCTGGGCGGCGGTCTTGGTCACAGAACATCCTTGAGCCTGTGCCCAACAACCTCGCCCTCCCCCCTTTTGACCCAGCACCCAACCTGTACGGGTCCCTCGCCAGCACACTGCCACTTCACCATGTCAGCATGTTCGCCCTCTCGGACTACGCGCACGAACATCTCAAGCACGCCGCTGTCGGACGTTCGCGCGACAGCCTCAAGCCGGAACATCGTGAAGATTTCGCCATCCTCGTGCATATCAACCCTCCCCCGCCGCAACACTCAGTTCAGCATCTGTCATCGTGGTGACCCTGAGCGGCCCACCACCCTCTCCCGTCACCTGGATCGCCTTCGGAGCGTCCAGGCCAATAATGTCCGCGATCCGCTTCTCGGCCGCGATGGCAGCCGTCAGGTCTTTCGCCTCACCGTCGGCGCTTGCGTGTCGCCGATACGAAATGGCCGCAGCCTTCCGCAGTCGCTCTATCGCCGCCTCGCTGTAGGTCTTGCGTCGGTGGGCTGCCTCGTCGGCAATCTCAGCTGCGGCCTTGTTCACCCAGTCGCGGGCGGTGGACAGGCCGATCTCGAAGCGCTCACCGATCTCGCGGTAGGTCAGCCCCTCGTCTACCCACATTCGCCAAGCCTGGGCGTGAAGCGGCGCTCCGTCCTTTGCCGCCTTGGCGTTGTGCTTGGCCGCACCGGCTAGGGGGCGTTTGCGCTTGTTTGGTTTGCGGGGCTTGCCCGTTGGCTTCGTCATAACTCCTAGACCTCCCCAATCCCAAAATGCTCAATGTGAATATGGATCCCGCCATGCGGGGAGGGGTGCGCGCTAACATTATAGACCGAATATGGGTCAACCCCGACCGACCGAAGATAGCCGTCAACACTGACAGACCCCCGATCCGCTTTGGACCGGGCGCGGATAACCTCAACGAGAACCGCAGCCAATTCCACAGTCAGCGCTGGCGTTTTCGTCGTGTACATCTCAGACCTCCCCCAACCCATCACAGTCCGCGCAATCACCCGACATATCCGCAGACTCACCCGTGCCGTTGCAGGGCACGCAAGTCACCCACAACCGAACCAATCCAAGCGACTCTCGGCACCCCGCACAGGTCGGTTCACCGTTCGGCACCGAGGCCGGCGAGACCAACCGATCGCCGCACAAAGCGACCCACCGGCGCTGACGGTCGTGCTGCGGCATCTTGCGCAGAGTGCTGCTCCTGTTGCGCCATGACAGCGTAGCGGCTGCGTTTAGTGCGTGCTTCATTGGGTCACCTCTGCCAGTTGGAGAGCGACCCTTTCGGCGTCGCGGTTATCTTGCTGCGCTTCACGCGCTTGGGCCTCGGCTTGGCGACCGACTTGGCAGGCGGGCTATCCAGCGCGGACCTGAGCACGGCGAGCTCCGTCTGGTATGCCCTCGCCAACTCAGCATCACCGCCACCTGATGAGATCTGCTCAATCTCAGCAAGCACTCGCACCACCTCGTTGGAGTCAGCACGTCGCCATCTTGCGGCGGCAGATGAAAGTAGCTCACCGATCATCCCGACACCTCCTCATAGGACTTGAGGCCCGCGCGGGTGACCTTCCACGCCTTGCCATGTGGCAGGTAGATGATGAGATGCTTCTTGCGCAGCCCATCAAGCGTGCGGCGCACCTGGGCCTGAGTCAGTTCGCAGCAACTGGGGAACTCGCGGAACGTGTTGCAGACACCTTCAGCGATGAGGATCAAGACCTCGGCCTCCCCGGTACCCTCGTACACCGACCTTGGACGGTCATGAATTCCCACACGTTCCCCCTGCGTTGCTGCCCATCTGGACGGTCACACGATTACTCAAAACTGACGGTCAGTCAAGGGTGCCGTAATCATTGGGGTGCACCGACCGGATTGAGCCGTAACCCCGCGAAGCCACGTTGACCCCCTGTATAGAGTCAAACCCCTAGACCGACCCTCTACCCCCATCACGCCCTACTCGGGCTACTGCGCTGCGCTTGTGAGGACTACGCGCTCCGCTTGTCCTTGCGCTTACCGGCTACGCCTAGCAGCGTCGGCAAGCCGACTCGCATCATTCGCAGCACACAAGAAAGACGACCACGGCCCGCAGGCCATAATCGACGACAGGCAGTTCCACCCTCGGTGCTGCCTCCATCCTCGGTCGTCTATCCTCGACACCAGCCTCTCATGAGCGGCGTACCAGGCGTCATCGTCGTCGGAGCTGCGCAGGTGGTGCAACAGTCCGGTCGTGACCGTGGCTTTCTTTCGCTGGCGTTTGTTCATCGGGTCCCCCTCTGCGCCATCTTCAAGGCCTGCCAAGCCTGCGAGCGACAGCACCCCTTGCAGTCAACCTCATCCGGGTCAGTGCTGAACTTCTGACCCTTCCTCGGCGACCGACAGACGGCCATGTCTCGGTGCGGACTCGTGGCGCTGCGGAGGTGGACGCGGCGGTCTGGTATGGGCTTAGCCATCACTCACCTCGCGCAAAACCTGCGTTCGCAGCAACAGGCCTAGACGCCTAGACCGCCCCTTCCAGCGCCGCCGAGGCTTGCGCGCGTTGGTGCTATGACCGCCACAAACACAATCCTTGGCGCTGCGATCCTTGTGATCGCGCGCGCTACTTGACATCGCACTCATGACCGCCTCCCACAAGCACGACAACGAGCCTTGACCTTGCCCTTGGTGGCCTTCTGGATCGCGTCCATGCGCTCATCAGACGGTTTACGACTGCCACCCCGCAACATGCTGAGATGCTGCTTGGAGAACCCGAGCGACAGCGCGAACGCCGTAGCGGTGCACGGTGCCGTCGTCAGCCATTCGTCGAGTTCTTCTGCCCATGTTTTTCGTTTGTTCATGTGGGCACCGTACGCGAGTCTGGGGTAAACCACAAGCGCGTACTTTGTTCTCATGCGTCGTAGAACTAAGTTCACGAAACCGGTTGACACGGTGTGCCGGGGTGTCTATCGTTCGGGGGCAGAGAGGAACTACACCGGAGAGAGCAAATGACCACCATCACCGACAACAACCGAAGCGCAACCATCACCGCGGGCGGTTGTGTAATCTTCTGCAACGTTCACAGCGACGGCACAAACGCCCCATGTCACCACAAACCGAGTCGCCACTACACCACATCGACAGGGGCCATCCGCGCCGCCGGCCGCTGGGTTAAGTACGGCAAGTAACCCCACCACTCCAACCCCAAACGCCCGCCAACGATTCAGTTCGTGGCGGGTTTCTGGGTGAGAGACGACTGCACCGGAGACGACAAATGAATGACGAGACGAAGTGGAACAGGTTCGGTGACAGCACCACGGACATCATGTGGGCGCCGCAGGGGTGGATTGTCCGCGCGGATGTGGGCGGCGATCCTGCCCTGGCCCACGTACCCGACCCAGGCCACACGTGGGAGGACGCCCGCGAGGCATGCGGCCTGCCCAAACTCAACGCATAACAGGGGACCAAATGATCACCATCACCATAATCAACGCCACAAGCCAAGCCGAGGCGCAACGGGTCGCGTGCGCCGCGTGGGACTTCCATGAGCGCGTTGACGCTCCGCTGACGGTCTGTGCGCACGACGACGCCGCTAACAGTCGTTGGCGATTCGTCCTCACCGCCGAGGGCGTCACAGCGACCCGCCTGGGCGATATCGACGAGGTGTCTGACGCCGTGGTTGACGGCGCGTTCGACATGCTGGCGGGTGACCAATGATCGTGGAGCTAACCGACGACCTAGGCCACCCAGTGACGGACGAGGTGGTGCTGCGAGGCCACGCCATCGCCGAGGATGACGCACGCGCGGCAGTTATCGAGTGGCTGGATTGCCTCTACATCTGCGACTCGGACACGTACGCCGATACCTGGTGGCGCGGGCTCGCATGGACCGAGCGGCGCGAGACCTACGCCCGCAAGATCCCGACCAACGACGGCGACGGGACGTGGACGCTACACAGGCCGTGCGAGAAGGGGAGCGGCGCATTCGCGATAACCGTCCTGCCACACACTGTCGACCTGTTGGCCGCGGCGAAAGAGCGGGCGCGTCGAGACCGGATCGAGGCCGCTGTTGCCGCCGTGTGGCCGGACTGCGAGCCGTCGATACTCAGCGGATACGCGGGCGGGTATGTGCGCGGCGTGATGCACGGCATGAGCGCCACACTATCGTGGCAGCACGGCGGCCCGGACCAAGATCCGATTGCGATGATACCGCAAATGCACCTAGGCACGGATGAGGTGGCGCTATTCGTCGCCGATGTCAGGCGAGTCCACGAGCTCGCGAAGGATGACCAATGAGCGACCAAGACCAAGAGAACGAGCAGCTTCACACCGAACTCAACGCCGAAAAATCCGCGCACCTAGCGACGCTGCAGCGGGCCTCCGACCTGCTGCTCAAGCCCGACCTCACCGTCGACGAGCGCATTGTGGGGACCCGGACGCTGTACGCCGAGATCGACCGAATCCTGGGCATCGAATCCAATGGAGAATCATGAGCAAACCAACAACAGTAGCCGAACTAATCGCAGCCCTCCAAGAGTTGCCGCCGGAGACGCATGTTATCCGGCTGACCGGCTGGGTGCATTACGAGCACGTCGATCTTGGTCGCCACGTCGACGTGAAAGCGTACACAATCATCAAGCACTCGGAGAGCAACTGGTTCACCGCCGACACCATGACCGGCAAGACGCCCTGCATCATCCTCTAGATCTTGACCCCCCGCGCCATCTGTGCGTATGATTCTCGCGTGCTCAATGGAGCGCTCCCTGTCAGCAAACGGGGACCTAGAAGGGCAACGATTCACTTTTGAACGCTGCTCAACACATGTGACCGAAAGGTCCCGAGTCGCTCTTCACTCGCGTTTGCTGCGCGTGTTGGGCAGCGTTCAAGGGTGGATACAATGACAACGAGAGATCATGTTACCGGCATTGAGAACGCGCTGGCGTTTCATTACCAGATCGAATCAATCCTACTCATTTGGGACTTGGCAGACGAACACTCGCCAGCGATCCGAAAGCAACTTAAACGGCTGGCGCGCGATATTGACAGCCACCCGCAAGACCACGTCGACGATACGTTGTGGAACGCCCATTTACGCTGGTTCCAAACCATCGCAGTCATGATCTCCGAGCTGGAGGGTTGATCGATGTTTGGTGCCCTCCCTGATCGCATCATCAAAGACCCCGGCGTCACCGTCACCGAGAAGGGCGTGCTACTCGTGCTCGCGCTCCACGCCGACAAGCGAGACACGTGTTACCCGTCACAACGGACCATCGCCGACATGCTTGGATCGTGCCGCAAGACGGTCAGCCGCGCACTCAACAGTCTTGCCCGAAAAGGACTTATCACCATCACAGATCGCTTTCGTGAAGGCGACGCAAAGGGCCAGACTTCAAGCCTATACACGCTTAACTTCAAGCGTTTTGACGATATGTCCCACGGTGGTGGTGAGGTGTCCCACGGTGGTGGCGAGAAGTCCTACCCCATGAGGCGAGGCGTCCCACGGGTGGTGGTGAGGCGTCCCACGGGTGGTGGCGAGGTGTCCCACCAAGAACAGATCCAAGAACAGACAACTAACAGATCCATTGAACAACTAACCCTTGCACCGGCTTCGCCTAAAGCAGCACCGAAGGAGAAAGCCAACAAGGCCGTTGTTGCCGTAGTCAGTGCCTACCTAGCCACATGCGTCCCGGCGAAGATGCCAAAAATCAACACCGACGCAGACGGCATGCCTTCACCAGCCATCACCAAGACAGTCGCCAAAGCAATCAAGGCCAACGGCTCGGGCTACGACTGGGATGGATTATTCAAGGCCGCATCACGAGGCGCGCACCTTCGCGGGGAGAATGATCGCCAATGGAAGGCAAGCCTCGTTTGGCTGTGCAACCCGACCAACGCGGCGAAGGTTGAGAGCGGGAACTACGGGGACACGTCGCCGCCCGGAGAGAGACGTAGAAGAGAGCAGTTCCCAGAATGACATTATGGAGCAATATCATGCGCTTGAAGCGATGTACGAAGTGTGGAGAAAGTCAGCCACACGACAAATTCTACAACAACAAAACCACGAAAGACGGATTGCAGGCGTGGTGTAAAACTTGCTGGGCCGAAAATCAAAGACGGTATAGGGCGACCACCAAGGGCAGGGCGATTATGAAGTCATACAGAGACCCGCGACTGGCCACAGAGATCGGGAGGGCCGCCGAATCCGCTCGCGTCATGAGGCGCTACAACAAGCACCCATGGAAGTTGCGCGTGGGGAACATCATTGGCCATGCCGTTAAGGCTGGAAAAATACTGCCCGCAGCAAAACACCCATGCTCAGAGCGAGACGAAACATGCCACGGCCGGCACGAGTGGCACCATGACTCATACCGGGAGTGCGACTGGATGAGCGTCAGAGCGCTGTGCAAGTCGCACCATAGACGCTGGCATTTGAGCAACACGCCAACCGTGTACGACGGAGCAACAGCATGAACGTATTTTTCAACGAGACATCCGAGCGCGCAATCGTCGGCTACTACATCGGCTACCGCCGCAAGATCTCGATCCCACCGATCGACCCGAGCGACATCTACCACCCCGAACTGCGCGACATGTTCGGCGCCATCCTGAAGTTGAGCCAAGCCGGCTCGCCGGTGACGCCGGTAACGGTCCACACGTCGATGGGATCCAAAGAAGGACGCCTCAAGGCGCTCATTCAGTTGGAGGGCGACGGATGCACCAGCTACTCGATCCGCCACCACTGCGAGACGGTGACGGCGCTCGCCAGACGGAGACGGGCACACGCGGCTGCTAGTGGCGCCATTGCCGCGCTGGAGGCTGACGACGACGCAGCGGCCCTCTCAGCTATCGCTGAGGCCGCTACAGCCCTTAGCGAGGGCGGGCGGGGCAACGGCGCGACCGTGACGATTGCGGAGGCGGCAGAGGCGGCGCTCATCACCGCACAGAAGGCGCGGGCCGAAGGGGTGACGCCGGGAATCCAAACATCACTGCGTGGCTGGAACGAAAAACTAGGCGGCATTCGCCAGCCTCGGTTGATCATCATCGGCGCCCGCCCTCGGATGGGGAAGTCCGCGCTCTCACTGCAACTCGCCGCCGATGTTGGATCCTCAGTCGACGGCGCGACAGGCAAAACCAACACGGCGCTGTTTTTCTCGCTGGAGATGGGCACTGCCGAGTTGGGCCAACGTCACCTCGCGTCAACATCCCGCGTACCGGCGCAACGGATCGACCGAGCGCAGTTTTCGGACGCACAGGATGCGCGGATGATCCAAGCTGTCGAAGACATGCGCGGCATCAAGTTGCACATCGACGACCGGCCAGCGCTGAAGATCGGTCAGATACGGGCGGCGGCGGCGGCGGCGAAGGCCGAACACGGAATCAGCGTGGTCATTGTCGACTACCTGCAACTCGTGCGCGCTGACGGGCGGCAGACGAACCGGGAAGCCGAGGTGGCTGAGGTCTCGCGTGGGCTCAAGGCGCTCGCGAAGGAGCTGCGCGTCTGCGTCATCGCCCTCGCGCAGCTCAACCGCGAGTGCGACAAGCGGGCGGACCGGCGCCCGAACATGTCAGACCTGCGCGAGTCGGGGCAGATCGAGCAAGACGCCGATATCATCGCGTTCCTGTACCGCGAAGCGGCGTACCAAGACCGGCCAGACGCGGACCCGAACGCAACAGAACTGATCGTTGGCAAGAACCGCCAAGGCACGTGTGGGACGATCGACCTTGAGTGGGACGGGCCGACCCAGACGTTCCGCGACAAAACAACAAACCAGTGGGTGAGCCATGGATAGCCAACATCAACTCAGCGAGCGCCCGCACATCCCGCGCAATGGCGGGGAGTACATGTGGGCAGACCTCGCGGACTGGCCACCGACGTTCGCCGACCTGCACCGGTACGCGGCGAGCCTGCGCTACACAGACAAGGCGCTGCGCGAGTTCGTAGCGCACTGGACGGAGCGAGATTGGGTCAGCGTTGGCGGTCGCCCAATACGCGACGCAAACCTGCTACTGAGGACTCATGCTCGCGAATTGATTAAGGACGGCACGTGGGTGCCGCGAGCCACCACAACTCACACTGAGGCAAGACCATGAGCAACGAGACAGAGGACAGGCTACAGGCCACACTCGACGGTGTAGCCCTACGGGTCGCGCAGGTTGGCAAAATGAACCTCGCTGCGATCGCGATGATCGAGCGCGACCACGCCGCCGCCCTCGACGCCGCATACGCGCGGATCAAAGTGCTGACCGCGCTTGTCGAGGAGGCATACGGCGAGGGCTGGTCTGGTGGCATGTCGGACGGTATTTCATCCTGCCACTACTCCCCAGAAGTCGGGTTCGAGCAGGCGTGGAAAGACTCCGACACCTTCACCGCCCTTGAGGCGTCCAAATGAACAACGACCGCAAACCCATGACCATCGAAGAGCAGCGCCGCGAGCTGGCGATAGAGCAGGAGCGCCGGCAGTTGGCCAGGGCGCAGGAATCGAAACCGCCGCGTGGAGTGGCTTGTTTGAGGGGGAAGCGATGAGTGAACGAGACGCGATGAACGCAGCATCAGAACAGATCAAGCGAGTGATCGGAAACATCGAAATGAGCGCCGATCCACTTTTGGCGGTGCTGCTCAGAGACGATAATAGGAGCCGCGAAACGACCATGTTGGACGCTGAGTTTTTGGAGGTGTGGACGCACTCGTTCGCGGTTGAGGTCCACAAATGCCTGTGCGGTGGAGCCGACGAGATCACCGCCCTGAAGCGGGAGCGCGACGGGTCGTACACCTGCCCAGATTGCGGACCACACGCGCGAGTCGACGAGGACGCTTGCTGCAGCGTGTGCGGCGCTGACTGTGTTGGCGTCGTGGGTTATCTCGACGCCATCGACGACCTGAAGCGGGACCTGGCATCCATGGCAGCGGCAGACGCCAAACTTTCTCTACCCAAGTAAACAAAACTAGTTGACGCCCGCCGCAAAGTCGAATAGCTTTGCCGGGCGGAGAGAGACCGCACTGTGTGGAAAGCAGTTGAACAGGCACGGACTCTCAACCCCGCGCCTTCACTACGAAGAACCTGAACTGGTTCTCAGGCTCCCTGTTGCCTTCTTCCATCGTGGAGTTGGTGCGGGGTTGGGGTATGTATGAGTGACATCACACTGGAAGAGTGGAAGATCGTTGTGGCGAATCTGAACAGGCCTCAAGGCATGTTTGAGGCGCGATATCGCATCAATTCCAATGGCGCGCCAAGCGTCACGATCGGCAGCGGCATGCTCCCGGTCGGTAGCGTTAGCGTTGAATTGCGCTCTGATAGCGAGCATGACCGCGGGTGCGTGGTGCCGAGGGCTTCGGTCGTCAGCGCCACCGCACCGCTTGGCGATATGATCCGTGCGACCGCTCATCATGACGCATTTGGGGAGTTGCTACGCATCGGGCGCATGTGGAGTTCGGAGATCGCCGGAATCAGCGTGTGGTTTGAGGGAACATGCCCGTGCGGGTCGTGTACCGGCAGCGGTAAATCGTTCGGCGGGGCGTGTAAACGTTGCAATGGGGAGGGCGTGCGATGATGTTCAAGATCAAAGAGTTCCTAGCCTACGTGGCTTGTGGAATCATTAGCGGATACGTGTTCTTTCTTATGTTTGAGGAGGCTGTTCGATGAGCGACACAACACCATGGATCAACGACGACGGCGGGCTCGTTGCCGGCATCTACTACGACTGCCCTGAGCCCGTCTACCGTAAGCTACCGGCGCTCAATTGGAGCCGTGCGAAGGTTGCGGTGCTCAAGTCGCTGGCAGCGGCCAAGCGTGCCGCTGACGACGCCGCGAAAGGGATCAGCACTGACACTGCCGGGCGGGCGCTGAATCGCCTTGTGCATGCGCTGACGCTCGATCCCAATGCGGTCAAGTCGGAGTTCTGTCTCAGCGAGTACGACGCATTCCGCAGCAAAGATGCGAAGGCGTACAAAGCCGCGCTACAGGCCGAGGGCGTCACACCAGTGGGGCCGAAAGCGTGGGGCGATGCTGAATCCGCCAGCGCCATCATCCGCAGGCACAAAGGCGCCGCCGCCATGCTGGCCAAGTCTCACGGGGAGGTGGTTGCTATCGCGCTGCTGCCCGTTCGACTCACTGACGGGCGCTGGGTCGATGTGTGGGTCAAGTGCAAGGCTGACCTGCTGTGGATGACTCCGCAGGGGTTCTATCTGGGCGACCTCAAGGCGGCATCAGACACCGACCCGGATGCATTCATCCGCACCGAGGCATCCAAACTCGGCTACCCCGCGCAGCTCGATCTGTACTCCACGATCGTCCGTCTGGCCATGATCCAGAGCGGGACCGCTGAGGATGACCCGCGCGCAACGCCGCTGCGCCCGTACTGGATCGCGCAGCATGAAAAAACAAGCCGCGCCTGCGTCATCCCGTGCGTGACCCAGCCCGAACTCGATGACGGGCTAGCCGAGGACGAGCCGAGCCAGATGCAACTGTGTGGCCGCGCCCTGTGGCAGGAGGCGCTGAGCCTATACGTCACCGCCGAGCGGTCGGGAGACTGGCCACAACGGCACGATGAGACGATGAGCCACGCCCCGCGGTCATGGCCGCAGTACGCGCCGGGGATGGGCCTCAGCACGTGGGATGAGCAAGAGGCCGAGAGCCTCGGAGGTGATGACCAATGAGCACGACAGACATCTTGAAAGCAGCCGGCGACGGCCCACTGAGCCGAACCCTGCATAGCGAGGCCATCGCCTCCACCATCATCGCCGGCCTGCCCGCGTGGCTCGATCCGTATCAATTCCGCCGAACGTGCGTGGCCGCGTTCGCCGACGATGCATTCGCCGGCATCCACCCTCGCGAGCAGCTGCGCGCTGTCCTCAAGTGCGCCGAACTTGGCGTCCTCCCCGGCGCTCACGGTCATATCGCATTCATCCCGCGCGGCGGAAAACTCCACGCGGAGATCATGTTCCGCGGCTACGTGTACCTCGCCGAACAGCAGGAGCATATTCGCAAAGTGACGCCGCACGTCGTCCACACAAGCGATCCATTCACAGCCACGGAGATCGCCCCGAATCAGTGGCGCGTCGACTCCCACGGGCGGCAGGGTGATGACCCGTTCGGGTCCCGGTCGTTCGCATACAAGAAAAATATCAAACTCGACGCGACCGGCCTGCGAGGTGTCTACCTCCAGATCGATCACGTCGACGGGTCGACCGTCTACCACGTCATCCCCGGCGATCGCATCCTGCGGAACATGGCGGCGAGTCGCACCGACAGCATCAGCTCTAGATACCCGGAGCGATTCTTTCGCAAGACCGGAATCCGCGCGGCATGGGCTGACGGCGTGTTCAGCGGCGGTAACGATGAGATCACCGCCCGCGGCCTGGCAATGCGAGAGATGGACATCGGGGCGGACACGTCTCGACCCGCGGCGGTGCGCGCCCCGTCGATGCTGGATCACGCGGTGGAGGTCCCGCCCCACGACGAAGACACCGGCGAGGTGATCGAGGTCGAGGCCGAGACTGTCATCGTCGAGATCGACGACGGCCCCGAACTCGACGAGAACGGCGACATCATCGGAGGGCCGTCCACGTAACCAAACGTCGGCACAACGCCGGCCACCCCGCCCGTGTCAGATCAGCGGGCGGGGTCCACACGAGTAAGCAAAGAGGCAGACCAATGAGCCACATCACACAGTTAATAATCAAGAATATCACCGGAATCGAATTCGCCGAGATCAACCCGGACACGTTGGAGCCGTTCATTGTCGCCGGCAAGAACGGCAGCGGCAAAAGCGAACTTCTGAACTCGCTACTGTACCTGCTGACCGGCAAGCGATCGCACCCTACCGCGCTTATTCGCACCGGCGCCGACGAGGGCAGCATCCAGGCCACGCTGGACGACGGCACGACGATCCGCCTGAAGGCAACCGCCAAAGGTGCGTACCTCAGCATCAAAACGGCGGACGGCCTCACGGCTGGGCAGGCGTGGCTGGCCAAGAAAGTCGGGACCCTGCTCAACCCGCTGACGTTCGCAGAGGGTTCGCGGCCGGAGGATGACCGCCGACGCGCAGACCTGCTGCGCGAACTGTCCGGTCTCGACCTCGGCACGCTGGATAAGGCGCGGGGGGTTGCGTTCGCTGCACGTGCTGACGTGAAGCGAGATCTGAAGCGTGAGCAGGGCGCGCTCGACGCCGCGGAGCTCCACGCCGCCGCGCCAGATGAGCCGGTGAGCCTTGCCGACCTGACTGCGGAGATGACCGAGGCGCAGGGCAAGTGGGAGAGGGCTCGCACAACGACCGCGACGGCGGATCGGGCTGTAGGCGTGGCGAGCGACATGGACTCTAACGCTGCTGCGCTGGAAAACAGCGCGCGGCTGAGCGCATACGACCCGGCAGGGCTCACGCTCGACTCCGACCGCGTGAAGGCCGCAATCACTGCGGACCGGGCTGACAGCGAGGAGCAACTAAAGGACGAATTGGATGCCGCCAAGACCGCTTACATTCGCCGTATGCAGCGCATTGCGGCCGGCGAGGCGGAGAGTATGCGCGCCATCACCGCGACCGACGATCGGCGGAAGCAGGACGCGGCAGACGCTGTTTCCGCCGCAGAGTCCGCCCGCACCGACCACGCCAAGGCCGCACAAAAAGCGTTGGATGCGGTCGGGATTGCCACGACTGCGAACGATGGTCTACCCGACCTTGAAGTCATCCGTGCCGCCATCAACGGCGCCGACGCCATCAACGAGCAAGTGCGTGCCAACCAGCGCCGCGAGCAGATGCGCCTGAGCGTGCAGGCCACCGCCAAGAAAGCCGACGACCTCAGCTGTGAGATCCAAACCTTCGACGACGACCGCCGCGCGCAGATTGCCGCCGCACCCATGCCCATTGAGGGGATTGGATTCGACGCCAAGGGCGGCGTGACGTTTAACGGCCTACCGTTCGCGCAGGCCAACACAGCAACCCGTATCCGCGTCTCATTCGCCATCGCCATCGCCTGCAACCCGGCGATTCGGGTGATGATCATCCACCGCGGCGAGTCGTTGGACGAGGACAGCAAGCGCGCGATCTTCGGTATGGCCAAGGCCGCGAAGGTGCAGTTGTTCATCGAGGTGATGGGCGACGAGGGCGACGCGATCATGCTTGGCGGCACCGTCCGCACCTAGACCAAACCCCCGCAATTCGCGGGACCCCAGCAGCGGCGCGCGTTGGTTGTTGAGCGTCAGTCGCTGCTGGTTTCTTCGAGAGGGTGAGACGATGTTCCTTCCTGGGCTTGAGCCATCACAGCACACGACCGACCTCCACGACGGCGAGGGTGATAACTGGTTCACGCCACCACACATCCTCGGTGCGGTGTCATTCGCTCTCGGTGGTATTGAGTTGGATCCGTGCTGCCATCCGGGCGCGCCGTCGCACAAGATGACCGAGCGCACCTACTGCTTGAGTGATGGGGATGACGGACTGCAAATGCCGTGGGACGCGCGGAGTATATTCGTTAATCCGCCCTATTCGGATGTAGGCCCATGGCTTGAGCGGTGCCGAATCGCAAACAACGAAGGCGCGGGAGTCATCGCTCTAGTCCCGACGCGACCCGAAACGAAGGCGTGGCGCAAGAGCGTGTTTGAAGCCGAGCACGGCGCCTTCATCGTCCAGCAAACGGGACGCATCAAGTTCGTCGGCAGCGACGGCAAGGCACACGGCAGCGCGATGGTCACTACATGCTTTATCGCGTGGTGTGAGGGTATCGCGCTCGAACTACAGACCGGACTTGCAGACGCAGGCATTCAGTCCGCCGTGCTCAAGGTCCTCACCACAAAGGCAACACGATGAAACGACCAGACAAAACAGTAAGAGCCGGCGCAGGAATGACGAAGCGCGTCATCGCCGGATCAACCGAAGCCAAAGCGCTGCTATTCCTCGCCATCCACGGCGGGCAAACGGGCGCCGCCGTGAAGGTGCATATCAAACTTCCGCCCAATCACCGAGACCTTACCGCGCGGCTGAAACACAAGGACCTGATCGCCTGTGCCGGCACGGGTCGCGGCGCGGTCTGGCACTGCACCTGCGCGGGGTTGATCGAGGCCGAGCGGATTCAGCCGTTCGCGGATGGTGAGATTGACCTCGGGAGGGTGGCATGAGCGGCTGGACAAGAGTGTCAGACGGCACCCTGCACTACGACGGCCTGCGCTACCGGGCTCAGGTGACCGGCACAGGCTGGCGACTGCTCGACGTGAAGACCGGCAATGTCCGGTCGCGGTCGTGGCCCGGTGAGTACGCGCCAGCGGTCTACGTGCCGGATGTGAACCGGGAGATTCGGCGGATGTCCGCGGGTCTGCCGGCGTCCGAGGGTGTTGAGGTTTCGCAACTGGGGGGCGAGGAATGACCGCCGAACTATACGCCGTGATACCGCTGAGTCCTCCACCGACGAACCGACCAAGGCTGGTCAAGCGCGGCAAGCACGCCGGATTGATGACACCGCCAAACGTGACAAAGTGGCGAGCACAGGCGGCGCCATACGTGGAGGCACAGCGCCCAGACGAGCCATACACGAGCGCCGTCCATGTAGACCTTGTGGTAGTCCTTAAACGCCCGCAACGGCTGCTGACGAAGCGCCACCACGACGGGCTGATGTGGGCGACCGTGACGCCCGATGTGGACAACACCGCCAAGGTTGTGTTGGACCTCGTGACGCAGCTCTGCATCTGGCCAGACGACAACATCGTGTGCGGGCTGACCGTCTACAAGTTGTATGCCGAGCGAGCCGGCACGCCGCGCCTTGAGTTGACGATCCGCGACGCGCCAGAAGGGCGGCGAGAGATTGGCGGGGTGACGACGTTTGACGATCCGATCTTCGCCGCCGAGCAACCGCGCAAGCGATCCACAAAGGGGGCGACCGATGGCGACCTGTAAAACCTGCATCAACTGGCTCGGTGGATCACGCAGCCGCGGCGAGTGCGCCAAGCGGGCTCACCTCGGATTTGGATCGGCCACGTCGTCAGGCTACGGCCGGCGCTGCGACGACCACGAGGCGCGACCGCTGCGCAAGCGGTTGCGGCACATCACAAAAATCGAGTTGCACGCGCAGCTAACCGAGGCCAAGCGCGACCTAGCGCAGACCCGCGGCGAACTGAGCAGGATCGACCGGTCCGCCGATGGCCTGCTGCGGATGGCCGCGCGACTTTCACTGCGCGAGGTGCAGCAACTCCGCGGCGACTTGGCGACCTTGGCCGCTCGGAAGGTTGCGGCTGAAAAATAATTCCGCCTTGGTTCCGTGCGGTTGGCGTGGCTTTTCGCGGCTTGTCTGATTTATCTTCACACCATCGTCACGTATCCCTTGCGCTACGTGGCCAGATAGATACACTGGGTGGGCGAAGAGAAACACAACAACCCAGAGAGCCACGCCATGCAGACCACCACCGCCCCTCGCAGCAATACCCTGAACAAGACCTTCGAGATGGACGGCAAGGCTTACCGCACTGACGCTGAGACGTTGGCTGTGCTTCGAGACGTTGTCCCCGCCGCGAAGGCGTCTTGTGACACGACTGCCCTTTTCGCCGTGATGCACTTCGGTAAGCTCGCGGGAAGAATCGTAGAGTTCGGCGCCTAAGAGCGCGCCTCCCCCCGA
>Ga0307987_1000448_pt1 | contig 24829 bp, 24 predicted proteins | sample EllFjometagen181_FD_203157 | JGI IMG/M metagenome (GOLD analysis project Ga0307987, IMG submission 203157) | Marine microbial communities from Ellis Fjord, Antarctic Ocean - #181 | ecosystem: Environmental > Aquatic > Marine > Unclassified | place: Southern Ocean | collected 2014-10-08 | reverse complement strand
TTGTAGGGTCAGCGGTGGACGTGGCGGTGGGTCTGGGGCTATTTTACATAATATAGTTATAGGACATAAGCCGGTTGAGGTAGGCTTTTTAGCGTTTGTACTATAACGCATATTATGTAACTTAGCTATAGAGGTTTTTTGCATAGTGAATTATTCTTTCACAGGAATTATAACAGTATGTATTTGCTTTATTACTAATTGTACATTAATATGCACTTCAAAAAGAAGAATTATATTTTGAGTGATTATTTATTTAACCACCTATTTCAGTATCCAATATCATTACTATGGTAAACTATATTACCAAAACTTGATTTACAATAAGTTCTATTGCTCAAAATATGTTGCATAACCAAAAAATACTATATATCTGCTATTGTGTGTATTATGTTTTTTAGCAAAGAATTTACCTATACTTTACTTAAGGTTAAAAACTACGTTTATTGGTATTGATTTGTAATTATTTTGTATTTAAATTTGATTCATCTATGATTTAATTAGGGTAGCAAATATTTAATATTTTATGTGAAAAGATAGGAATATGTAATTCTAAATATTAATAAGGATATAACAAAGTAAATTAATTAAACAAATTAACACATTAAACTGATATAATATTAATAGTATAGAAGCTTGTAATTAGCGTAAAAATTACATCAAGTACTAAATACACAAATTTGAGAAGTTAAATAGCTACTAATTGATAGCAATACTATATAAATAAATTTAATTATTACTTTATATACTGGTTGTACAAAATTTAAAAACGAGAAATCATGAATATACTTTTTTATACAAATAAGCACATATTTGTTTTGGGGAAGAATAAGTTTGATATACTATACCATTCCACATCGTAATTATCCCATTGTTTCTTGTGTGGATTGGTACAACAAAGGATATTACGTTTTAAACTGTTTTATTTTTATGGAAGTTGACTTTTGTAAATGTTTTTTATAGACTGTTGAAGTGGGGTACAAAAGGAAATTATTAATATTTAAATATTATTATTATGAGAGAAAAGAAAGATTTGTTATTAGAAGATTTTAATGCCAAATTGGATAAAGTTGATTTAAGTGCTATTTATGGAGGCGGTCCAGTATGTGAAATTACTGAAACAACGCAAGGGACAGTTACTCCTGATGGAACTATTACTGATCCAAAAACAGATCAATATGTAGCAGCAGAGTGAATAAATAGCTGATAAAAAGTAAACAAATTTATTGTGTATGTGTTACTATGTTAACAATAGATTTGTTTACTACTTACTAAGTTAACTATGACAAAAGAAATTAATAGATACATATCTGATAACCACAAAACTGAATCTATAGTAATATTTATGAAGCAAATATTTATAATTACGATGGGTATTTACTCATTGTTGCAAAATATGTCGATTATATAAGGACTCGTTCCTTTAGATATTAACTGCATTAAAAGCCTCGCCATAATATGGCAATACTTATGTGCTTTGTATTGTTAGCGTACAAAATAACATTGCCTGTTTTGTTAACTTATTTCGTAATAATACTATAGGTCATAGCCAATAAAAACAATATTTATCAAATTATAATTTTATCATATATAAATATAAGAATATGCATTTGTTTTTTTCAGAAATCAATGATGTATCAACAAATTATGTAATTGATTGGCTCATTTACATGAAACAGAAATACATTAGATACAATGGTAAAATGATTAATAGTACAGAATTTGATTTTAGTCAACTATTGTTTTCTTTTGATTTTGGAAATAGGCATAATAATTCACAAATTAGCCTTAATAATAGTGATATTCTAAAAAACATAAAATCTATTTGGTTTCGAAGACCATATAACGGTGTTAAAGATTTGTATGATCCAATTGAAAATTTCAGTATTGACATACCTAAAGATAAAATTAATAATTTACTACGCCAACATAACAAGATATTAAAAGACTTTATCGTAAATTTAGTTGAGAACAAGTGCAAAACTGTGTTAGGATCATATAATATATTTGAGTTAAACAAACCAGAAATTTTATTGCTTGCAAAACAAACTGGATTAAACATACCAAATACAATCATTACAAATTCATACGATGATGTCAAAAAATTTTATTTGAGGAACAACAAAATGATTATTTGTAAAGCACTTCACGAAGGCGTATCATATCATCCAAAATCCATAAATAGTGGTTTTGTACAGTACACAACGTTATTGTCCGAAATAAATGAGCTTCCAAAAGTATTTGCATATTCATTATTTCAAGAATATATTGAAAAGAGTTTTGAAATAAGGATTGTTTATCTTGATGGAACATTTTTTCCAATGGCAATATTTAGTCAAAATGAAAAGAAAACAATAGTGGATTTTAGAAACATGAATCAAAAATTACCTAATAGAATGATACCTTATGTTATAAGTAAATCTTTAAAAGATAAACTGCAAGCACTTATGATGAAAATCGGTCTCAATATGGCATCAATTGATTTATTAAAGGCTACAAATAATAAAATTTACTTTCTAGAGATTAATCCGGTTGGACAATATGATTTTGTCTCTAAAAATTGTAAATATGATTTAGACAATAAAATTGCAAAATATTTAACAAATGAAAAATACTGATAGTATTAAAATAAACGCAGATAAAAATATACCTCTACATTTTCATTTCATTGAAAAAACTACAGACTCATTACATTCAGTAACATATAGGGAGTTTGTAAATGAATATGTTGGATTAGGCAATGTTAGAGTATTTTATAAAGCTAACTCAAATATTTCAATATTAGCTATTAAAAAATGAAAATAAATAATCAAACACATTTTATCCTATTTTCAAATTGCATACTTGTTAAAGGATATTCAAAAAGTATAATAATGGATTTGCAGAGAAATGGTTATTTACCTATCCCAAATTTATTGTTTGACGTATTGAGTTTGGATCTAAAAAAGAATTCTGTTGGTGATATTAAACAGTATTTTAATGACATGTACAATAATGGAATTAATTCCTATTTTAAATATCTTATTGATGAAGAATTTGGTTTCCTTACTGATGAACCTCGTAATTTTCCAAGCTTAACAACTAAGTTTTTATCACCATTTAGTATTTTGTCCTCAGTAATAAACATAAATGAAGAAAGCAAATTTGAATTGGGAGCTGTATTACAACAACTAGTTAATCAAGGATGTCAACTTATTCAAATAAGGATAACTAAAAAAATGACACTTTCGTATTTAAACGAAGAACTAAGATGTATTATTGGCTCAAGAGTAAAACTTGTTGAGATATTTATAAAGGATCGTGGCATCGCATTGGATGATATAATAACATTGTTTGGACAAAATTTACGAGTAAAATTTATAATTTACTCTAGTAATAATTATTTATTAGAACATCAGTACAATAACATATACTATATAAAAGAGAACTTAAATTTACATCAAAAAGAAGTAATAGATCCTAGGCTTTTTATTTCTAATATTCCGTTTTATGTTGAAAGCAAAAATTTTAATATTGGTTTAAATAGAAAAGTATCTATTGATTATGATGGTAGTATTAAAAATTTCGTAAATCACTCGGAAATTTTTGGTAATATATCAAATATTAGATTAAAAGATATTATTGTTGATGAAGATTTTCAAACAAAATGGAAAATTACAAATGATATTATTGAGAAGTGTAAGGATTGTGAGTTTCGATATATGTGTTTAAGTAATTCTGATATTCTTGCAAAAGATTCAAAATATTATAAAGTAGAACAATGCAAATATGACCCATATATCGGCAAATGGCTAAATTAATTTAAATTGATTAGAAATGAAATTTGTAGAATTATTATTTTTTGTTGGAATATTGCTTTCGTGTAATTCAAGTAGAATAAAACAAAATATACAAAGTGATAACAAGAAACCTATTCAAGTTTTAATAAAAAAAGGAGATAGCTTAAGAAACATTGGCAAATTAAGTGATGCGGTTATATATTATAATAAATCTTATTATATGGATAGTAATAATATTTCATTGCTTTACAAAATATCATCGGCATATTCGTTAAGTGATAATAGCGATTCAGCATTTCTGTTTTTGAGTAAAACCATTAATAATGACTCCTCTATTAAATGCTTTACTAATCCCGATTATTTCACTTTAGTTGGAGACAAAAGATGGGATTCAATAAGGGACGTTAAAACAAAGTTATTTCAATTAACTGATTGTAAAGTAAACGACCTTTGTCTTTCTATAAAATTATGGGAAATAAAGATGAAAGATCAAGCATTTTACTATAATATGAAAATTGATCCTAAAAATAAAAGTAAATATTGGGTAATTAAAGATTCAATAAATAATGAGAACATACAACAGGTAAGCAATTTACTTGATAGCCATGGTTGGCCCAAACAGTCCACTATTGGTAAAGAGGCTTTGGTTAGTATATTTCTTGTCATGCAGCATGCTAATTTGAATATTCAAAAGAAGTATTTACCATTATTGGTAGAAGCTGCTAAAGAAAACGAAACTGATAAAAAATCGTTAGCATATTTAGTTGATAAGATTAACCTTGCTGAAGGCAAAAAGCAAATTTACGGAACTCAACTTGATTTTGATAATGAAACGAAAACAGTTTACTTTAATTATGGAACGTTAATAAATCCACACAGTATTAATGATAGGAGAGATAGTATGAATCTTGAATCAATGGAAAAATATCTAATGAATTGGAATATCAAATGGACTCCTCCTAAGTAGCAGCATTTTCAAATAACTGTTAAAAACAAGACTGATAAAACATATTTTACATGACTGGCTTCCCTTACACCAAACAGCACGATGCAAAAGATTGCGGTCCCGCCTGCCTACGAATGGTAGCAAAATACTACGGTAAGGTATTCAGCCTACAAAAATTAAGGGAAATTAGTTATATAACCCGTGAAGGAGTATCATTACTTGGCATAAGCGATGCAGCCGAGAGTATTAGTTTTCGTACAATGGGGGTAAAAATACCATTTGAGAAACTAAAAAGTGAAGTACCACTACCATGCATTGCCCACTGGAAACAAAGGCATTTTGTGGTTGTTTATGATATTAAAGGAAAAACTGATAAAGAAACAATAAAAATTGCCGACCCAGCACATGGTTTGGTTAAATACACCAAACAAGAATTTTTGAAAGGATGGCTGAGCACCCAAAACGATAATGAAGACCAAGGCATTTGTTTGTTACTCGAACCAACCCCCGATTTTTTCAAACAAGAAGATGAAACCATTAATAAAAAGAGTTTTAGATTCCTGTTTTCGTACCTAAAGCCTCATCACAAATATATAGTTCAGCTTATACTGGGGATGATATTGGGTAGTCTGCTCCAACTAATCTTTCCTTTTCTCACACAATCAGTTGTTGATGTAGGTATAAACAACCGTGACCTTAATTTTATTACACTTGTATTAATAGCCCAACTAGTACTATTTGTTAGTCAGACAACGGTTGAATTCATAAGAAGTTGGATACTGCTTCACATAAGCACCAGGATAAATATTTCGCTTATTTCCGATTTCCTTATAAAACTTATGAAACTCCCAATAAGTTTTTTCGACACGAAAATGATTGGTGATTTGATGCAACGCATTGGCGATCACACCCGTATTGAGAACTTCTTAACGGCATCATCGCTACAGGTGCTGTTTTCAATGGTAAACCTTGTGATTTTTGGTGTTGTTCTTGGCATTTACAGTTTAACAATACTTACAATATTTTTTATTGGTAGCATACTTTATATTGGTTGGGTACTTATTTTTATGAAACAAAGGCGTGAGTTGGATTTTAAACATTTTGCCCAAATGTCAGAAAACCAGAGTAATCTGATACAGCTAATTACAGGCATGCAAGAAATAAAACTAAATAACTGTGAAAAGCAAAAACGTTGGGAATGGGAGAAAATTCAGGCAAAACTTTTTAGGGTTAATATCAAGGGTTTAGCCCTTAATCAATATCAACAGGCAGGAGGTGCTTTTTTTAACCAATCAAAAAATATCCTCATTACCTTTATTGCTGCCGAATCAGTTGTTACTGGTAGTATGACGCTTGGGATGATGATGGCGGTGCAATATATACTGGGTCAGTTAAATGCACCTATTGAGCAAATGATAGGGTTTATCCGTTCGGCACAAGATGCGAAAATTAGCCTTGAACGACTTGGTGAAATACATCTTAAAGAAGATGAAGAACCTCAATTAGATGAAAATCAAAGAATACACAGGCTACCTAAAGAAAAACAAATTAATATTTCGGATTTATCATTCCAATATGAAGGACCTCGTTCACCTTTTGTTCTAAAAAACTTAAATTTGATAATTCCCGAAAACAAAATAACTGCAATAGTTGGTACAAGTGGTAGTGGTAAAACAACACTTGTAAAACTTATGCTTGGTTTTTACAAGCCTGTGGAGGGTGAAATAAGGATAGGTAATTTCAGACTTGACAATATTTCCACACATCTATGGCGTGCAAATATTGGGGCTGTTATGCAAGATGGCTTTATTTTTTCAGATACAATTGCAAACAATATCGCAATAAGCGAAGAAACAATTAATCGGGAGAAACTATTGAACGCTGTCAGGGTTGCCAATATTCAGGAATATATTGAGAATCTACCTTTGGGCTTTAACACAAAAATAGGTCAGGAAGGAGTAGGGTTAAGTCAGGGACAAAAACAAAGAATACTTATTGCCAGAGCAGTGTATAAAAATCCGCAATTCATGTTCTTCGATGAAGCCACAAATGCTCTTGATGCCAACAATGAGAAAATAATAATGGAAAATTTGGATGAGTTTTTTAAAGGCAGAACGGTTATTGTTGTAGCGCATAGATTGAGTACAGTAAAGAATGCCGATCAGATTGTAGTATTAGAGCAAGGTAAAATAATAGAAAAAGGAAATCATAAAGAACTAACTGCTTTAAGAGGAGCATATTTCAATTTAGTAAAAAACCAGTTAGAACTTGGTAACTAATATGTGATTAATATTAGTATAAACATAAATGAATAGTAATTAGAACAAAATGCCTTTAGATCAACTAAATATACGTACCGAAGAAATTGATGAAATACTCGGCAAAACTCCCAATAAAATAATACGTTGGGGTGTTACTGTTATTTTTTTAATTGTAATTATGTTTCTTGTTGGTAGCTGGTTTTTTAAATATCCTGATTTTATTGCAGCAACAATAGAAATCACAACCCTTAATCCTCCTGCCGATATTGTTGCAAAAGCTAATGGTAAAATTGATTCAATTTATGTAAAGAACAATGAATCAATAATAAACGGTAAGGTACTGGCAATTATTGAAAACCCTACTGATTATGCCGATTTTCAGTATCTAGTTAGTAATTTGGATGCAGTTGATAATAGTTTTATTATTAAAGACACGCTGCAAACTTCAAATGATTTTCTGAAAAAGAATATGGAACTTGGTGAATTACAATCCAGTTTTTCAATTTTTGTATCAGCATATACGGGTCTTGACAAATATTTGAAACTTGGCTATTATGAAAAGAAAATTAGTGCAGTTGAAAACCAGATTAATGATTACCAACTTTACTACAATTACACATACGACCAGAAACGTACAATGATGGCAGATTTGCAGCTTGCTGAAAAAGACTATCAACGGTATCAGATTTTATTTAAAAGCCAAACTATCCCAGAGGCTGAACTTGAAAAATCGCACAGCAGGTATTTGAACAAAAAGTATTCTTTCGAAAGTATGCGCACTTCATTGGCAAACATCAATATCCAAATATCACAATTAGAAAACAGCATACTCGACCTGCAATTACAACATCAGCAACAAAAGGACAAACTATTGATAAGTCTAATTGGAGCTTACGATAACCTAAATGCCAAACTGAACATTTGGGAACAAAAGTATGTACTAAAAGCCCCTGTTAATGGCATATGTGTTTTTACAAAATACTGGAGCAAGAATCAGAATGTTACATTGGGTGAAAAAATAATGACAATTATCCCAAGAAAAGCAGAAAATATCATTGGAAAATTATTACTTCCAGTTATTGGGTCAGGCAAAGTTAAAATAGGGCAAATAGTAAATATCAGGTTGCACAATTATCCCTACATGGAATTTGGTATGCTTGAGGGTATTATCCAAAGTATTTCTTCAATTCCAAATGAAGGCTTTTATTATGTGGAAGTAGTTTTCCCAAAAGGAATGAAGACAAGTTACGGCACTGAAATTATGTTTTCTCAGAAAATGAAAGGTTCAGCAGAAATAGTGACTGAGGATATCCGTGTTATTTATAGAATATTACAACCCATCAAATCAATTCTGACAAATAGACTATGAAATTAGATTATGACCCCAATCCAGCCCTCTACTATAAAAAACATTGCCGAGTTACAAAAAACTAACTACTAAAGCCTAAATTTGTCAATATAATTAACAGCCTTGCCTAACAGATAAAGCTCCTAGTTGATATCAGCATCACATGGACGAATTCATTATCTGGAATGAAAAATATTGCAATTTATACATTGGAAATACTTAGAACATTCATTGTGAAAATCGGCTACATAGCATTGAAGCATACTATTAGCAAACTGACCTTACCATAAGGTTTTTGAATGTGGCTTTAAGATCTGGTTACAACCCTAGCTTGATAAGATGGTACAACAAGATAAGTATTTCAGAAAAGTTAGGAAAATATTTCTCAGAATTTATTGCACGCAGTAAATTTACAACCATCTGTACTTCAGTCTATACAAATTTCAGGTCTGTAAATTACCTATACTAAAGGCTAGATTCAAAACTACTACTTTAACTATTGACACGCAAAGAATTACAACCGATATTTATAGCACTGAAATATGCTGTTGTTTTCATTGGACATTTTATCTAAAAAACATTTAGTAAACAGCTTTGAAATACTCTACAAATACACTTACTGTAACTGAACTGGCGAAGCTGTAAACGCACATTAGTATATAAAATGGATTACCAGGTAGGAGAATCCAGATAATACTATAATTCATATCAATAATATTGAAATTATTGGTGAATATTTGACAAATATTACTCCATTCAAATGTACACGAGATGTTGAAGAATGTAAGGTAGAAACTAGGCTTTCCATAAAATTAAAAAAATAGAAAATATTAAGCCATTTATATTCATTTCTCATTCACCCCCATTTAATTCATCACTTGATAATATCACAAAATTAGATAGTGATATAGAGCCAATAGTAATAAATGGTTCACCTATAATAATTCCAGCTGACAGCAAAATTATTAGAAAAATTATTGAAAATGAAAAAACAATTTTGAGCTTACATCGTCATATTTATGAATCCGCTGGCTATATATATATAAGTAACATTTTATGCATAAATCCAGGGAGAGCTTACAATAAAGGTGTTCTTAAAGAATATATTATAAGTATTGATAACAATTCAGTTAAAGGTTTTTTCCACTAATATATTAGAGCTAATGAAGTTGCCCGTATATACTCATCGTTAGCAACAAGGCGAAAACCCACGATGCATTTAAGCACTTTTGGCTTTCCTCCAACACACTTACCGACACACAAAACAAGAACACTATGAGTATTATCGAAGATAAAAATAAACTGGAAAGATTAGACCAATTGATAAGATTAAAAATGACTGGTAGTCCCCACGATTTAGCCTCTAAACTAAATACTTCCAAAAGAACAATTTACCGTACAATAAATGCATTAAAAGAAATTGGATGTCCAATTTACTTTTGTAGAGCATACAATAGCTATTGTTACAAATTTGCTGGAAAACTTATAATTAAATTTGAACTCATTGCAAACAATGAGTTACATAAAATCAAAGGTGGTACTATATCAAATACTTTTTTGAGTGACAATATTTGTCACCGTACTGATATATATTTGTGTGTTAGAGAATGAAAAACAGTTTCTAAAGATATTTGGTTTAACATAAATATATGAAGGCAAACTTAAACTAACTACAAAATGGAATAACAACATGTATCTTACAAGTCAAATATTAGTCAAAATTATTAAGTATAAAAGCATCATATTTATTTCTTTATTTTGCATCTGTGAAAAACTTATTATTCCCATAATTATCTATTCTTGTATTATAGCTTATTTTCTTTTTTGTAGGTGTGTATTCTTTAATTTATTACGGTTATTTTCAGGTTTTAGCATAAATGATCCTGATTTATATTTCACTAATAAGTATATTTTTTATTTGGGGAAGAACAAGTTTGATAGATTTTGCCCCTTGGATTAATCGGTTTAATTCAGAGGGCACTCTAAAGTCTAAAATATTTTTTAATTATTAAATCTGAAAAGAAATGAAAAATAGAAAAATTAATTTGGTTAAATTAGCACAATACAAAATTGAAGAAGATCAATTTGATTCATTACATGGTGGAAATAATACCTATTGTAGCTGTGACAATTGTTCATGTACTTGTGCAGTAGAACCTTCTGCAGAATGGGCTAATACATTTAACGATGGAGCAAATTCTACTGGCAATACTACCCTTAGTGGAGGTACTGTTGGAGGCGGTGATATAGGTTAATTCTTGTTAGCTACCACTATCCTAAAATAAATAGGAATATTAAATTAGGCCGTTTTTCTTATTTGGTCGATTATCTGAGTAAGAGAAACGGTCACTACTACAATAATTATGGACTACATTATTTTTAAATCGGATAACCAAAATAATTATCTGTACAGCTATTTCAACAATGTTGTATTATTTATTCACCCAATACTTTCTGAACTAATTAAATTATCAAAATCTAATTTAGATCTCGAGTTATGGATTAAGAACATAATTGATAAGCACTACTTTGAGAAAATTGGATTTATTACAAAGAGAGAAATAAATAAACATTTCAAAAAATTCAAATTTCTTCATGATAATGATTTTTTCACAAAAGTTAATGTAGATGAATTTATCAGTACAGAATTAAATAATAAAATTATCAATTATCAATTAGCAAATATCCAACATATTGTATTTGAGCTAACTGAAGATTGCAATCTAAATTGTGATTATTGTGCCTACGGAAAGTATTATGACAATTTTGGAAGTAGAGAGAGAAACACATTGAAGGTCAGTGATATTTTTGCTCTTCTTGATTATTTCACAGTGATTTGGAAATCATCAACCTATAATCTTTCATTTAACAATTGGGTTACTATTAGTTTTTATGGAGGAGAGCCATTAATAGAAGCAAAAAATATTGAAAAGGTAATTAATAAGGCGAAGCTAATTGAAACCAAGACAAATATAAATTTCAACTTTAGGCTTACTACTAATGGTATTTTAATTCATAAAAACTTAAAGTTATTGATTGATAATGATATCAAAATATCAATAAGTATTGATGGTGACAAAATTAATAATGCTCATAGAGTCCTTCAAAATGGGAAAGAATCTTACGATATTTTGATAAAAAACATTAAAATATTGAGAGACGAATACCCCAAATATTACGCAAATAATGTTAGTTTTATTTCTGTTTTGCATAACAAAAATTCATATGAAGAGATAGAAAACTTTGGTAATACTGTATTGAAAAAATTTCCATCAATAATAGAGTTAAGTACAAATGGTTTAAAAGAATCTATGAAAGGAGAGTTTTTTACAAAGTATAAAAACATATTAGCTTCTTATGAAGCTCTCAAAAATAATAAGTGTGACCAAGATAATATCACAATAAAGAACCCTGAAATATATTCCATGTTTAGGTTTATCACTACCCATTCAAACTACATATACAGTAGTTATTTTCATTTATTAAACCAAGGCAGGTTACAAAAGCGACTTCCTACTGGAACCTGTATTCCCTTTGAAAGAAAATTATTTTTAACCTCGGATGGTAAAATATTACCTTGTGAAAGAATAGGACAATTACAGGAGCTTGGTAGGGTAGAGAACAATAAAGTACACTTAAATACTAATGAAATTTCTGAAAAATTAAACGGTTACTATTCAACTATAAAAGACCTTTGCAGTAATTGCTATATGTTTAACAGCTGTGACCAATGTTTATTTCAAACTAATCCCGAAACTAATTCAAAATATTGCTCACTTTTTACCAATTACAGCACTGCTAATTCTTATTTCAAAAAACATCTTTCAATATTTGAAAAGAACAGTGATGTTTACACAAAAGTGGTGCAAAAATCACGAGTAATATAAAAAAGTATGATACCTAAGCATTTTTGGTTATACCTTGAACCGTATATAATTATTAATATGTTTCAAAAAAGCGTGTTGCTGTACAACACTATAAATGGAGCCAAGCTGCTCTATGAATCAGATAACCAGCGAGTTTTTAGTCTTATAAAAAGTCTAAAGCAGAATAATTATGTTATAAAAGTAAGTGCAGTACAAATAAAAAAGAAAGAAATTAAAAAGTTTGTTACGAAAGTAAAATCAAATTTTTTTGGTGATATTATTGATTCATCATCTGTAAAAACTAAACCATTTATATTCAGTCCAATACTAAGTATTCAAAAGGATAAGAATATCATGAAACATGACAAAGTTTTATTAGGTCATGGAGCTAAAGCATTCATTAATGAAATTACTTTTTATTTAAATTCCAATTTAAACACTACCTTAAGCCTATATAATAATGCGTATAAGCAATTCCCCTGTTTGATTAGTGACAAATCTAATGATGAGTTATCATATAAATTAATACTAAGTGAATTAGAGTATTTAATAAATGGCTCTCTCAAAACTATTAATATTTGTGGCGGAGAAATTCTTTATTATAGTAACCTTACACAATTAGTTGATAAACTGAATGAATTACCGCAAATTAAGAAGTATTATTTGCATATTAGCAAATTGCAAAAAGCAACTAAATTTATAAACTCATTAAGCAACAATTCTAAAGTAATTATTATCATTGACTCAAAATCATTACTTGAAGAAAAAGAAATATTATTAAAGGGAATAATAAACTCCGATAATCTACTATTTCAGGTTATTGTAAGTAATGAAAATGACTTGGAAATAATTGATAAGGTTGAAGCAAAATATCCTGACATTGCTAGCAAAGTTCTTCCTTATTGGTCAGGTAAGAATATCATATTTTTCAGAAAAAATGTTTTTACCAATAAGACAAATTTGCATAATTCAAAGCCGAGCCAAGTGGAAATATTCCAGAAAATGGAAATAAACACTCTTAATTTTGGAAAGGTAACAGTTTTAAATAACAGAAAACTATATACGAATCTTAATCGGCTTGCTCTGGGTGAATTTGGTAAAAAAAATCTTGCAGAAATGGTTCAAAAAGAGCTTAAGTCTAAGAATCTATGGTTTTTAACTCGTGAATATGTTAATCCTTGTAGAAGTTGTATCTACAATATTTTATGTCCATCCATTTCAAACTATGAAATAGAAGCTAATAAGTACAATATGTGCACAGTTACAGAGTTATTTTAATTATACTCAATATATGTTTTTCAAGTTTACACTAAAAATATGGAATAGAAACAAAATGGCATTTGTGTTTAGGCTATTAGGTTTAACAATGTCTTTATCGTTTCTAATATTAATACTTGCTTACATACTTAACGAATTAAGTTATGATAATCATATTGACGATAGGAACACTATTTACAGAGTATTATCGAATAGTAAAATGGGGGAAGTAGCAAATGCCCTTACCCCATTCCCTCTTAAATCAGTTATTGTAAATAATGTACCTGAAGTTGATATTGCTTTTAGATACTCAAGAATAGCAGATGTATGTATTAGAAAAGGTAAAAGTCTTATCCCAGAACATCGGTTTTACTGTGCTGATAATGAAATCTTTAATCTGTTAAATATTAAGGTATTGTATGGTAATTATTCTAACTTTAATTTGAAATACAATATTGCAATTTCACAAAGAACATCACAGAAATATTTCAATACTAATAATACCATAGGGAGAGTACTAGTTATAAGTCAAGGAGGAAAAGATATACATGCTACAGTCGTAGCTATTTTTGAGAATATACCTAAGAACTCAACTTTCAATGCTGATATAATTGGTAATTTCCAAATAAAATTTGATTTAATAAATTTAGATTATAATGAGTTATCCTTAATTAAGTCCCTAGATAAATTTTTTTTCACTACATATATTAAATTAAATGACAGAAGTAATAAAACAAGTATTGAGAAAAAAATTAATCAAATAATAAATAATACTACTGATCAATCAGATTATCAAATTAGCTTACAGTGTTTAAATAATTTGTATTTTGGTTCAGGTGATATTAGAAACAATTTCCAACCAATTGGAAGTTCGTCAAATGTTAAACTGTTTAGTATAATAAGCATAATTATTCTAGTAATTGCAATCTCTAATTTTATTATAATTTCTTCATTACTTCATCAGTACAGAAAAAAAGAGTATTCTATAAGAATGATAAATGGTGCAAGTAGAATTGATATTTTATTATTGATTTCAGCCGAAATAGTTTTATTAATTATCATATCTTTCATATTATCAATTATATTATCAAATTATTTGTTACCATTTGCAACTAATATTTTTCAAAAGCAGATTTTAGTTTTAAACGAAACACATTACCAGTTTATTTCGGTTCTTTTAGCTATCCTAGCATCAATTGGAATTATCACAATATTAATAGTTAGTATTTATATATTTAATAGAGGAGCTGTTAAAACAAAATATACTGCTACTCTAAATGAACTCCCCTTTTTTAAGTTTAATAAGTTGCTTGTTTTAGTACAAATTGGTATTTTTAGTGGGTTGATCGTAATCTCATCATTGTTAGTTAGCCAATGGCAATATCTTAAAAAAAGTAGTGTACTTGGGTTTGAAATAGAAAACTTAATAGTACTTAAGTTGCCAAGAGAGTTATCTACTAACAGCACTACATTTATTAATACACTTAGGAATAATCCTCAAATTATAAATATAACAGAATCATTCAACATACCATTAGTTGGACCTTTCACGAATTCAATAGTATTTAATAATGGAGATTATACAAAAAAGATCAAAATAGAAAGTCTTACAGTTGGTGATAACTTTTTTAAAACATTAAATATTAACATCGCAAATGGAAGAGAATTTGATTTAGCAGGAAATTATGATATAGACAAGTGTATTATGCTTAATGAGGCTGCCGTTAAATTTCTTCAAATTAATGACCCAATAGGAAAAACTGTAGCGTGGAGAGAAGTAATCGGTATAGTTAGTAATTTTCAGATGCACTCTATGTATCATAAAATTGAGCCATTGCTTATTTATCCTAGAAGTAAAGTATCAATTTTTGTTCTAATAAGGTTTGTAGGAAAACGTGCAGACATAATTAAGTTTGTTAAGAATAAACAGGCTGAAATATTACCGTCATCAAATTTTGATATCGATAATTACACCAGTATTATTAATGATACTTATAAGCATGAAAACAGGTTAAAAAGAATATTTTCTATTTTTACATTAATTGCAGTTATTTTAGGTGTAGTAGGAATCTTTGGTCTACTAACATTTACAGTTCAAAAGCGTAGCAAGGAAATCAAAATACGGATTATACATGGTGCTACAATATTAAATATTGTAGCACTACTTACTAAAGAATTCTTCATTGTATTAATTATATCAAATATTATTACTTATCCATTAATATGGTACTTTGTAAATGAATGGTTAAATCAGTTTGAGTACCATACTGATATTAATATTATGTTTTTCTTTTTGGCAACTTTATCAACCTTATTAATTATTATGTTTTCTGTTTTCTTGGTTATATATAGGTACAATAGGAAAAGTTCTATTAAATATATAAATGAGTAGAAATATGAATCGTGTTTTAAATAAGAAAGAACGGAGTACAAAAAAAATATTAACAATATTAATTCCATTGATAATACCTGATGGAAGATATTGATTAAAAGATGAGCCTATTGATGGTAAAAAGTTAATACTCATTGAAAATAGAGAAGTGTTGTCCTTAATTGACTTAAAAACTTCTCATACCAATATGTAAAGGAATTCAAAAAATCTTTATTAAAGGAATTAAAAGAAATTGACCCAATTGAATTTGAGACATTCTCTAAAAATCTGCTCAAAGCTTACGGGTTCAAAAACCTGACTATTACTAGAGCAAGAAGAGATGGGGGAATTGATGGTCATGGAAAACTAAAATTAGGGATTGCTCATTTAAACGTAGCTTTTGAATGTAAGCGTTGGAAAAACACATCTGTAGGAAGACCTGAAATATCAAGATTCCGTGGGGATATACAAGGCATTTTTATCACAACTTCGTAACCACCCAAGCAACTACAAGTCCATCAATAGCCAAAAAATATTTTAAGTATATCTAGTCTAGGTTTAGATTCTGTGGTAATAGTTCGTAAAGTTTGTTGACTTTATGATCTGCTATTTGGCTTAGAACTTTTACTAACCATTTTTCGGGATTTATTCCGTTGAGTTTACATGTTCCTAGAAAACTATAAAACATTGCTGTTCTCTGTGCTCCTTCATGTGATCCTGCAAAGAGGTAGTTCTTTCGGCCCAGGGCATTTGGTCTGATGCTATTTTCTACCAGGTTATTGTCAATATGCAAATCTCCATCATAAAGGTATGACTGCAAACTGTCCCACAGGTTTTTTGTGTAGTTTATTGCTTTGCCAATAGAGCTTTTGGGAAGTACATTGTTTGATTCTCTAAATAGCCATTTTCCCAATTCATTGATTATGGGTAAGGATTTCTCTAAGCGTTGTTCTTTTCGCTTTTCACTGGTTGTATCCTTGAGTTCCCGTTCTATGGCATATAATTTTTGAATCTCTAGCAAAACATGTTCAGCCCTGACTTTGTCATGATCCAGTGATTGTTCAAAATACCGTCGTGCATGCGCCCAGCAAGCCAGATGCACCACCGATTCGTTAGTTACATAATGATTATAAACCGAATATCCATCACTTTGGAGATATCCTTTGTAATTTTCCAGTATTTTGCGTGGTGCATCTTTGTTTCTGCTTTTTTGGTAATCAAAAATCACCATCCGTTTAAGCGGTGAATGGTACACCCAATAATATCCACGATGTGTCTTGCCTTTTTTATCTTTGTCGAGCACCCTTGTGGGCGTTTCATCGGCTTGTATGTATGATGAGTGCTTGACTGATTCGGTCATTGCATTGTAAAGAGGTTCAAGTAAAAAACCTAATTTGGCCACCCAACTGTCAATGGTTGAGGGTGCTATTTGAATACCTCTTCGTTTAAATATCTGCTGTTGGCGATAAAGAGGTAAATGATCAACATATTTATTGATTAATATTGATGTTAATAAAAAGTTGCCTGCCAAACATTTTTCAATGGGACGTGAAGGCATACCAGCAATTATGATTCCGCTATTATCTTCTTTGGCATATTTGGGTCTGATAATTACTATTTTAAAAAAATTGCCTGGAGTATATTCTAGAATTTCTGTTCTTTCTTCACCAATTTTTGATAAGCCTTCGGTTGATTCTTCTGGTTCAATTATAATTTCCTTAACAGGAAGGTCTTCTGGTAATTTATTGCGCCCATTGTGCTTCTTTTTGGTTCTTTGGTAGGTAATTAATTCCTTTACAGGCTTATCTCCATCTGGGTCTTGTTCTGATTTTTGAGCCAGATCCTCAAAAGATAGATGGAGTTGATTGGGGTCGATTATTTCTTTTATAAAACGTTCACTTTGTGTCCCAAACTTCATCCGCCTAAGCATAGCTACCAAAACCTTCAAACGGATTACTTCTTCTTCTTTTTCAGAAACTATTTTTTCTTGTGAAACTATTTGCTTTTCCTTGGCTACTATTTGCTTTTCTTGTGAAGCAAGTTTTGTTTCGCTATAAACAAGTTGCTTTTCTTTGGAAATAAGTTGTTGTTTTTGAGCTAAAAATAACTCAATCAACTGTTCTTTACTAAGATTTTCCAAGTCCTGTTTCATGGGGCAAATATACGGACATAAAACCTTTGTAATGCCTATGCTTACAGAGAATTAATTAACATTCTTTTTTGATAAGTAACGCTTCCTTTTCTTGCTTTTCTCAATATTTATTCCCTCAATCAGCATAACTAAATCTGTCCATAAAATCTCTTTGTTTTCGCCTTCAAAATACTCAAAAGTTCCTTGTTCAAGTCGTTTGTAATAAAGAACAAAGCCTCCTTGTTGCCATTGTAGTAATTTCATTCGATTACGAGTTCGGTTGATGAAAATAAAAACATCGCCCGATAGAATATCCTTTTGCATAGATATGGAAACGATACCACTCAAACCATCAAATCCTTTTCTCATATCACAAGGCTCCGGGTACAAAAAAAAGCGATGATGTGAATTTAATCCAAACATTTAATGAGTTTTGCCAATTCGTTTTTATCAACCTTACAAGATAGGCTTATACAAACTCCATTGGGGTAGGTGATTTTGTAATTATTTTCTTTCTTGGCAACTAATTTAATTGGTTTGAATACTTTAATGCTGTTATCAGGATTTTCCTTTTTTAGATATTGTGTTCGCCAGTAACCAAAGGTTCCCAAGGAAATTTTATTCTTATTACAAAAATCTAGTTGACTAAAATTGCTATTCTTCCAGTCCTTAATATGCCCAAACATTTCGTCTCTTTTTTTCATCATCGTTTTTTTGACAAAAATAGATGTAGGAAGTGTTATGGGCAATATGGGTTGGTCGGGGGCTTACACAACTTCCACTTTCTCAAAAGAAGCAGTCTCATCTGCCACAAAAAAGGGTGCAGTTCCCATTGCTCTCATTGATGGAAAAACTATTGTAGAGATAATGATTGAGAAAGGTACTGGAGTAGATATTCAAGAGTTACCATTGTATATAAACATACTACCTGAAGTTTTAGAGTAAATTAAGACAACGCATTAATAGCAGGATTTACCCTCAATAATCACATCTCTACTCCCACCCCATTCCATAAACAAATTGTGATAATACTCACGTTTGTTCCTTCCCGAACCCAAATTCCAGAATAAGTAAGAAGACAAGAACTGCAACAGCTACATGATATATGTAGCTGTTGTTGTGGTTTTTAGTGGTTTGTATATTTATTAATCCTGTACTTAAGTATAGGGAAATATCTGCTGTTATGCTGCTTTGACTTGCTCCTTTTTCATGGTGATCTTTAATAAGAAAAAGACATGAAAAAATTTATTCTAGTATTGTTAACAGTTGTTGTAGCAACAGCATTAACCAGTAAAGTATCAGCACAGTATTCCATTCCTTCTTATGATGTTCCAGTAATTGCCGATCCAACCACTTTTGAGGAAGCTTCAGTAAGTAATATGACTATGAGTATTGAGCCTTTTAAGAACCCAAAAACACGGGAAAAGAGGAAAGTATTAGTTGAGGCAATAGATAAGGATGTTTCAAAAGGCGCTTGGGTTAGTATACGTATATATTCATTAGACAATACGATAATCTACGGACCATACTTGGTAAATGAGGGAATTGTTTTTGAAATGGAATTAGATGCTGATTATAAATGGGGTGTCAAGGCGATTGATGCATCAGATAACTGTAAAATGAGTGTTTGGTTTGAATAATGCTCGAAATGTAGTTAGTATGTTGTAATTGCTATCTTTGTAAAATTACTTAAGGTTGTGATATTACAATTATGAACATAACCAGTGCCCTGCAAAAGCTAGTAGTTTTCAGTATTTTATTGTTGTACATAAATGTATTATCGTACTCAAGTAATATTGATGACTTCAATAATATACTTAAGAAAGCTGTGGGCTTTAAAAATAGAAATAATGATTCACTTATTTTCTATGCTCAAAAAGCATATCTGGAGTCACAAGCTAATAGTAATGATGATGAAAAGCTAGATGCTTTAATTGTTATAATCGAATCAAAAATTAGGTCAGGTGAGTTGCTTGAAGCATTGGAGTTGTGCGATACAATTAAAGAAATTTCAGATAAAAATAATATAATGCACCGTGATGCAGATATATTATTAAATATTGGTAATGTATATGCAGCTATGGGATTTGCTGCTGAAGCATTAGATTTATTTTTTGAAGCTTTAAAGGATGAAAATGGAAATTTATCAGTTAAAATTAAAACAGACCTTTACTATTATATTGCAATGGTATATTATAATATTGGGGAGGTTGATGAATGCAGAAGGTATATTGATCTTAGCTTGAAATTGGCACTGGAAGGGAATTATTTCAAAGTTGTTGTACCTGCATATCTGATTAAGTCAGTAATTTATAATAATGCTGATTCTATTAATAAATATCTTGAATTAACTGATGAGATACTTGAATTAAACCCGAATCTAAAATATGAAAAAGCTATAGTACTAAATAGCAAAGCATTATTAAACGAGGCATTGGGGAAGTACTCGAAAAGTAATGAACAATATAATGAAGCAATAAGAATTGCAAGAACGAACGGTTTTAGCAAGCATATGGCTAACTTTTATAACAATTACTCATATCTGCTAATGGCTGAAAGTAATTTTGACAGTGCGCAAAATGTATTATCAGAATCCTTACAAATTGCCAAAGAAATGAATAGTGCAGACTTACAGGCTTCTATTTATGATTCATATAGTGATTGTTTTAATGCAATTGGAGATTATAAAAATGCACTTCTATATCAGGATTCTTCAATTGTAAAACGAGAGCAATTTCGCAAGGAGCAACAAGCTCAAAGGTCGCTTTATATTGCTGCAGTATTTGAAACAGAACAGAAGGAGAAAGCCATACTGGAACAGGAAAATAGAATAACCCGCCTGCTGTTAATGTTGCTTGGTGCTGTGGCAATAATAATAGCTACAGTGGCACTGGTGGTTTGGTTTAGGCAACGGTTTATGATTAGCAGGATGAAGCTTGATGCAAGTGAAAAAGGTAAAGAACTAGAAGTTGCAGATGCACTTATAAAGGGACAAGATAGTGAGAGAAAACGCTTGGCAATGGATCTTCATGATGGATTGGGTGCTAAAATGGGATCGTTGAGGTTTTTGATTGACAAAAATTATCATGATACTAATAGCTATGATGATTTGACCTCATCATTAGATGATATAAAAAATAATATTCGCGACTTATCGCATAGAATGCTTCCAGCACAAATTGAAGACCTGGGGTTAATATATGCCATACATGGTCTTATTAAATCAATTAATAAATCAGATAAATTTGAAGTTGAATTTGACACAAATGTAACGGGTAGGTTAAATGATAAGCTAGAAACAAACTTATATTATTTGATTTTTGAACTTATAAATAATGCAACTGTGCATTCAAAAGGAAATAATATTATGGTGCAGTTAATTGAACATGATAATAGATTAAATTTGTCGGTGGAAGATGATGGAGGTGGTTTTGATATTAATAGAATAGGAAGTGGAAGTGGAATGAAAAATATAAGAACCAGAGTTGAGTATTTGCAAGGAATATATGATATTGATGCAGGTGAAAATGATACAGTTGTTTATATAGAGATACCAAAACATGATTAGTTTATTTCTGACTGATGACAATCAGTACTTATTTAAGGGTGTAAAAGATGCGATTGAGGAGTTTGATAATAACATGGTTATTATTGGCACTGCTACCTCTGGTGAGGAAACATTGGAGAAACTGGGAAAACTGGAATATAATGTTGATATTGTACTACTAGATATTATAATGCCAGACATGGATGGTACTGAATGTTGCAAGCGAATAAAAAAGTTGTACCCACAAACAAAAGTGATAGCATTTACAGGCGAACTGAATCCCGAAATATTATTGCCTATTTGGCTTGAAAAAGCTTCAGCAATTCTTTATAAATCTTGTCCAACAGAAGAAATAGTGAGGACAATAAAGCTTGTACTAAAAGGACAAAGATCGTTTGGTAGTAGTATACCCGAAATACTTGGTGTATGTGAAACTGATATTGGACACAAACCAAAACTTACCCGTAGAGAAACAGAAGTACTTAATGAATTAGCAAAAGGGATAACAAGACAAGAAGCAGCAGATATATTATTTATTAGTAAATATGCCATAGACTTTCATTGTACAAACATTTTCAAAAAGTTTAAAACAGATAGGATACATGAAGTTATTAAAGAATCTAAAATGAATCATTATATTAAATAATTAGGATATTAATAGATTAAATGATTTTTATAATTGCAGCTTTAACAAATGCACAAAATATAAACTAGAGTTTATAATAGATTAAATACTACTGTTTTACTACTTTGCAATAGTAAAAGATTACCTGTATTTTTATGGTTAATTATAACGGAAAATTATTAAGTAAATTAATAGGCAATGATTAATATTCTTGTAGTAGACGACCACCCCGTATTTATTGAGGGAATAAAAACACTATTCAGCGATCGAGAAGATAAAATTAAAGTAGCCGGATGGGCATATAACGCAAAAGATGCCTTGACCAAACTAAAACGAACTAAAGTAAAAATTGTATTGGTTGATCTAATTATGCCTGAAATTAGTGGAGTAGAATTATGTTTGTTTATAAAAAATGAGTATCCCGATATTAAAGTAATTGTATTAACAGGTGAACTGAATCCTGTATTGTTACATAGCGCATGGTTAAACAAAGCAGATGCAATACTTATAAAGCATTGTGGCAAAGAGGAACTTGTAGATACAATACATACAGTGTTAGCAGGAAGCCGAATATTAGGTAATGAAGTACCTAATTTTGACGAACTATTAATGGGCAAAGGAACAAGAAAATCAAAACTAACAAAACGAGAGCATCTTATACTAGGATATCTGGCAAAAGGGGATTCAAGAGAGGAAGTTGCACAGAAATTAAAATCTAATAAAAGAGCTGTTAATTTCCACTGCCACAATCTTTTTAAAAAATTTAACGAGACCAAACTAATTAGGGTAGTTGAAATTGCCCGTAAAGAAGGATTAATTGTGTAGATTTAATATTGATTTATTTTTACGTAACTACAATTAACACTTCGTTAAGTTTTCATTTCACGCAAAGTTGCCAAGCCGCAAAGGCTTGACTATTAAAAGATTACAAAAATAATAATAATATTTTGTAAGTTGTTGAATACAAGATAGATACAAAACCTTAACGAACTATTGTACAATTATAAGATAACTTTAAGAAAGCATATCTGATTTAAAGTGGGAATTAATCTTTTTTGGGAGGATATATTGAGAGAATTATTGATAATACAAGGAGACATTATCGCTTATAAAGACACTGTTAACAAAGTTACTTGTTATTTTTATTCACTCGGTATTATTATTTCATCAAACCAATGTTCATGAGTTTCATAATAAACCAATAAGTTACTACTTACACTTATAGGCATAACATACTCATCATCTAATATCCAAAAAGTTCCAGGTTTAATTGTGTCAATTTGGATTTTACTTCTAAAAATGCGTGGGAATGTTTTCATTGTTTTTTTTTCTGCAGAAAAAGCCAGACTACCGCCGTCTCATACCAGTGGTATGTTGTGCCCTGGCGCAACTCGGCAATCTGGCAAAACAATTGCCACTGGTAATGAGACGGTGCAAATATAAAAAAAATATTGGGCTTTTAGGTATCTATAAAAAAAATAGAATAATGAAGCAAATAGTACTATCAGCAAAACTAAATACGAATATTGGTTATATACTATTTCTAATTATAAACAGGTTATAATGAATAAAATACAGTTGTAAAACAAAATGTTATTTACTGTTTCTGCTATAATAGTGAGGCAAACAAAATTTACATGCATTAATATCCACAAATCTTTCCTTTGCTTCGTTCATGGCATCTGTGGGTGTACTGAACATTCCTAGATAATTTAACTCTGATAAGTGAGGTAGAGCTTTACATTGTTCTTTGTGAACAATATTTTCATTGGAATTATCATGCTTATGAATTATAAAATAGTGTAACATATTGTGGTGGTTTAATTTATGCTATAAATAAAGCAAACTAGATGTTACATGTCAAAGGAGGGTACTATTAGTTTTATTACTTATCTATAGTTTAGGAATTTATTCTAATTAAGACATATATGACTATTTTATAGCAAGGTAAGTAGTTTTAAGGTTTCAACATTATCAATAATGCAATGGTTTATAATTTTAAGAGGTGAGTTATGACATACACACAATTTACATTTCAAATTAGGTACTTAGATAATTATTGATTGCATAGCCAATATGATATTTATCAGAAAAAAGATATCAAAACAAGGTGAAAATAATTGCAACAATGAAATTGTTAAATACCTGATACCAAGATTAAAACAAAAATGGGAGTACTAAAATACTAGTCTATAGTTTAGAACAAAACCTACTATTTTACTATATTGACATGCCTTTAACTAAGTTATACATTTGAACATAATTAATTCAAAAATAAGTTATGAAAAAGTATTATGTTAATAAAGTTGCTCAAGCAAGCGGAGACCATGAGGTACATGATGAGTACTGCAGCTATTTACCAAAATTAGAGAATAGACTTTATTTGGGAACCTATTTAGATTGCAAGCAAGCCATTACTAAAGCAAAGGAATATTACAATCAGGTAGATGGTTGCTATTATTGTTCTAATGAGTGTCATACAAGATAAGCAAAATATTCAACACTTCTGTAAGTTTTTCATGCCAGAGGCAGGTAGTTTTTTCACGTAAACCTACTTAGCTTAGCACCTGCCTGGCTGCGCAGTCAGACAGGGACGACAACAAGACGCAAAGTACTGATGATACAATTTTAAAATATAACAGATGTGTCATAAGTATTTTGATTAACTGATTGTTATAAAACCATTGAGGACTATTGGAAT
>Ga0307987_1000447_pt1 | contig 24852 bp, 17 predicted proteins | sample EllFjometagen181_FD_203157 | JGI IMG/M metagenome (GOLD analysis project Ga0307987, IMG submission 203157) | Marine microbial communities from Ellis Fjord, Antarctic Ocean - #181 | ecosystem: Environmental > Aquatic > Marine > Unclassified | place: Southern Ocean | collected 2014-10-08 | reverse complement strand
CAGATCTCGGGGGCGCCCGGGTAGATGGTGTCGTTGCTGTCGTTGCAGTCGCCGCCGTTGACGCTGTAGCCGTCGCCGTCGAAGTCGTAGTCGTCGGGGGAGACCACCGAGAAGGCGGCTTCTGCTGTGGCCATGTTGCCGTCGGTGTCCTCGACCCTGAAGGACAGCACGTAGCTGGCGATGGGCAGCGTGACGGTGCACTGGGCGTTGCCCTGGCCGTCGATGCTCATGTAGCAGATGAAGCCGTTGGTGTCGGATGCGAGGGTGACGGCGAGGTCCTCGGCCAGGTCTTGTCGGTCGCTCACCGCGGCCATGAAGACGAAGGGGGTGCCTTGGAGACCTTGTTCATCATCGGACGGGTAGATCACCTCGATGCTGGGCAGGTCGGGCACCTCGGCGATCTCGATGGTGACATTGGCTTCGCCTTGCTCGTTGTCCTTGTCGGTGGCCCGGAGGGTGATGACGTGGACGCCTGGGGAGAGGCTGGCGGTGGTGACCTCTACATTGCCGTCGGCATCGGCGGGATCGAAGTCGGGCAGCACGCCGTCGATGGAGCTGATCCAGTCGACGATGAGATCTTCTGGCGGGGTGTCGTCGTCGACCACGCCGACGCAGGCCACAGGGTCGCCTTCGTCGAACTGTTGGCCTTCGAAGGGGGTGGTGATGGTGACCGCCGGCTCGGCGAAGACGACGTGCAGGCCGTCGTCGCTACAGCCGATCAGCGCCAGAATGGGCAGCACTTTCCACATGGAAACCTCCGAGCACGACTGCACGATAGGCCGTATCGCCTTGCGATGGCAAGGGATTCGTACGCCCTGTGGCCTGTCGCGCTCGTGTGGGTACCCCAGGGCCCTATCCCAGCCGTACCGTGGGTCAAACGCCGTGGTTCACTCGTGAGCGCAGGCTTCGAGTGCAGCGATGAACGCGCGCCAGGCCGGCGGGGTCCGGCGATCCTCGCCGTGGTGGATGTTCAACGCGTAGCGGTTCAGGTTCGCCCAGGTCTCTCCGGGGCGTTCCCAGGATACCGACCAGGTGCCCGCGAGGTGGTCGTCCACCCGGCGTTCACCCGGCCCCACGGCGCTGTCCAGACAGCGGTGAATGGCGGCTTGGTCGGGGAATGTCTGGGCGCCGGGGATGGGGCTGAGGCGCGTGGTCTCGAGGGGCCCGTCAGGTGAGTTTTCCCAGGACAACTCCGCGGAGCCGAACCACGGGTGGGTCAGGGGGACCTCGATGTCCAGGCTGATGAAGGTCTCTGCGTAGCTGCCGGGGAAGGTGGCGCGCATGTAGGCGGCGGCGCTGTCGACGTCCTGGGCAAGGTCCATGGCCCCCAGCTCACCCAGGCTGTAGCCGTGGGCCAACCAGGCCTTGCGGGTGGTGGGCTCGAGCTCGAGGGGGTGGCCCGATGCGGCGGCCAGGGTCACGGACCACAGCAGGCGGGTGCGGTAGGCCCAGTGGGAGTCGTCCCCGGGATCGCTGTGGGCCCCCAGGTGGGAGCCGTCCACGCTGACGTTGACGTGGGACTCCGCCCAGCGCCAGTAGCGGTAGCCGTCGGTCTCGGGTTCGAGCCGTCGGCCGAGGCTGGCGTCGAGGGCGGCCAGCAGGGTGGTGGGGCTGGGGTGGCCGTCGCCAGCGTAGAAGCCGAAGGATGCCACGTGGTCGGGGTAGCCGTCTTCCCAGCGCAGGAAGGCGTAGTCGAAGTCCGAGCCTCGCAGGGGGATGTGGAGGTCGTCGCCCTCATCGTCGGGGGCCAGGCCCAGGGCGGCGGCGATGGTGGCGTTGTCGGCCTCGAGGCTGACGCTGGCCAGGGTTTCGATGGAGACTCCCGTGACGCTGCCCACGCCACCGGAGATCATGGTGGCGATCCCGGCGATCAGCAGGATGGCGACGGGGAAGCCGATGGTGATCGCCAGGATGGCGCAGCCACCGGAGGTCTTGCGCTGGCTTCGGACCACCGTGGGCTCGCGGGTGACCTGGCCCGTGGGGGTGTGAACATGGGTGTCGCAGTAGCGGCACGCCACCACCGGCGCTTCGCCCTTCCAGCGCAGGGGAGCTCCGCAGTTGGGGCATTCGAGCTTGTTGTTCGGGGTCGAAGAGGCCATGGTGAGCTCAGTCTAGCCCATCGTGGTTTGCGATGTCGGGGGTCAAGCTAGGGTCGTGAGCGCCCATATTTGGCGCGATCCCTCGACCATCCGGCTATACTTGGCCGGCCGGAGGTACCCCATGCGTGTTGCATACGTTCTTCTTCCTTTGCTCGTTTCTTGCAGCGACTACGATCTCGCTGCCATCACCGATGATGAAAACGTGGCTCCGATCATCGAGACCGATCCCGATGTGGTCGTTTTTGGCGGGGTCGAGATGGGCTCCACCGATACGGAGATCTTCACGATCACCAACATCGGCAACGCCAGGCTGGACATCGATAGCCTGGAGATCCTGGGCTCCAGTACCTTCGCACTGACCGACCTCTCCGCGGTCGGCTCGCTGGCCCCTGACGGCAGCGTCGATGTGGCGGTGGAGTTCACCCCCATCGAAGAAGACGCCGAAGAGATCGGCTCGGTGCTCATCCACAGCACCGACCCGGCCACTCCCATCGCCGAGGTCGAGCTCTGGGCTGGCGTGGACATGCCCATGCTGTCCATCACCCCCGACCCCCTGGACTTCGGCTCCGTGCTGGCGGGCCAGGAAGAGACCCTCACCCTGACGCTGACCAGCGTGGGCGACTCCCCGGTCAGCTTCTCGGGCTTCGACATCACCGGCAGCGAGTTCACCGGCCTCGAGAACGAGACCTGGCCCATGACTCTGGCCCCCGGTGGGGTCACCAGCTTGGACGTCACCCTCATCGCCACCAGCGGCGGCATGATCAGCGAGACCATCACCGTCGATGTGGACACGCCGGGCTACGACGCCACCGCGGAGCTCCGGGCCACCGTGGGAGAAGGCGGCCCCATGGCGATCTGCTCGGTCTCTCCCACCGAAGTACAGCCCAACCGCGACACCGCCGACTGGACCGGCCGCGAGTCCTACGACACCGACGGCTACAGCATCACCAGCTGGGACTGGACCCTCTACTCCCAGCCTGGCGGTTCCACCGCGTTCATGCCTCCCGGTGGCGCTGACCGCAACAACTTCGCTCCCGACCTGGCGGGCGAGTACGTCGGCCAGCTCATCGTCAAGAACGAGCTCGGGGTCGAGTCCGATCCCTGCTACGCCACCCTCACCGCGTCGCCCATCGAGAACATGTGGATTCAGATGTACTGGGCCCAACCCGATGATGACATGGACCTGCACCTGCTCAGTCCGGGTGGGAGCATCGAAACCGGCGGTGACTGCTACTACGCCAACTGTGTGAGTGGCCGTCTGGACTGGGGTGTGTCGGGCGATGCCAGCGACGATCCCTCCCTCGACTTGGATGACATCCCGGGCACCGGCCCCGAGAACATCAACATCAACTACCCGCAGAACGGTACCTTCACCGTAGTCGTCCACGACTTCTCGGGGAGCACCGGCGACTACCGCGGTGGAAACGACGTCACCGTCGTGGTCTTCCTGGGCGGCGCCCAGGTGTGGACCGATACCCGCACTGTCAGCGGCGACGGCACCTACACCTCATTTGCCGAGATCGAGTGGCCGTCGGGGCTCGTCAACAGCCTCTAGCGGGCTGCCTTCGAGACCGTCGCTGAACGCCCTGACCGGTGGAGGCACCCATGACCCGTGTGGCTCTGCTGTCGTTGCTGCTCTGCCTCGGCTGTCCCCCCAAGGACGACACCGCCTTGCCCCCCGAGGGCGACACGGACGCCGACAGCGACGCTGACACCGACACCGACACCGACACCGATGCGGACACGGATGCCGACGCCGACACCGATGCGGATACCGACGCCGACACCGATGCGGATACCGACGCCGACATCAGCTTCGAGCTCGATGGTGTCATCGACGGCACAACCCTGAGCCTGAACTGGGCCTGGCCCCTCGAGGATGGCTTCGAGGGTGGCGGGGTGCTCGCGAGCCTCCCTGTCCACGGCTCCCGCGTGGAGTTGAACGGGCTGCTTGTCCCTCCCGAGGACCTGGTGGAGCTCGCGCCGGACGACTTCCCAGGCTTGTACGCGGCCATGTACATCCCGGCACTCTTCGAAGACCTCGATGGTGATGGCTGGATCGATGAAGACGAGACCGTGGCGGGTGCCGGCCTGATCTGGCCCATGTGGCTCGAGGGCGACCTCCCCGATGAGGCCGCCATCTTCGGCTTGGTGCTGGGCTGGAACGGTCTTGACTACAGCGAGCCCGACAGCCTCTCGTTCCGTAGCCCCCAGGACCTGCCCATCAGTGCCAGCTTGTGGCCGGTAGAGGCCCTGACCATCGGTGGGGATCTGTCGGCCAGCGCATCCAACCACCCACGGCTGTCCGTGCGACCGGGCCAGGCCAGCGAGGATGGCTCCCTGGTGGTCATGGAGGGCGTGGACCCCCTGGCCGACACCCCGCTCGTGTGGGGTCAGGCCTGGACCCTCGAGATCGCCGGCCCCCCGCCCAGCGAGCACCTCGCCCCCCACGGCGAGACGGGCTGGTCGGGTGCCCTCGAGTTCATGCGCCTGTACGACGACGCCGACAGCAGCGGCGACCTGAGCGATGGCGACCCCCTGCTGGACGCCATCTGCCTGGACGGCGAGGGCGCCTACCTGGCCTACAGCCAGCCCATCACCAACGCCGTCACGGCGTTCTACTATGCGTGGATGGGGATGCCCACGGGCTGGGCGGTGCTCACCGGCGCCGATCCGGACACCTGGGTCATCATGGACCAAGCCCAGGCCCAGAGTCTCGAGCATTGCGAGGTCGACGAGGCGCAGCGCTATGAGCCTCGAGGGCTGGATGAGTCATAGGCGAATTACTATGAGCATAGTCGCGGTTTTGGTGAGGGATTTGTCCCTGGCGTGACATGTTCGAGCGGCGACGTCTTGCGGTCCAGGCTACCGTGCGTCCCTTCCTGTCCACCCGGAGCTACTGACGGCATGTCTGCTGCTACGCCCCGCAGGGTTCTCGGCCTCGCTCTGGTACTGATGAGCGCGGGTTGCTCTGACCCCAGCGACTCTGCTCAGCCCCAAGCAGGCTGGCCCGTGGTCGAACTGAGCGCGGTGAACCTGTACGCCACCACTATGGAACTCCAGTGGCACAGCGCGGAGCCCTCCCACGCCCTGCTGCGCTACGGCATCGACAGCATCGAGGAAAACGAGGTTTCGTCGGGGGAAGAAGCCAGCACCGACCACCTGGTCCGGCTGGACCTCCTGCGCCCCGACACCGAGTATCTTTTCCGGGTGGAGCTCTCGAGCGACGGCGTGCTGGTGGGGTCCGAGACCGGCAGCTTCCAGACCCCCGAGGTGCCCGACGAGCTCCCGGATCTCGACATCCCGGTGAACGAGCTCGACGAGCCGGGCTTCATCCTCACCGCGCTGCTGGGCGAGGTGATGGCCGCGGTGGTGATCTCCCAAGAAGGCTACTACGCTTGGTGGCACCTCGAGGAAAACCAGGACCTGACCATCGCCCGGGTCAGGCTGGGGCCCGACGGTCGCAGCGTCTACTACAACGCCTATGATCGCGGCGAGCGGGTCGGTGCAGACGCCGAGTACCACATGCGTCGAGTGGAATTCGACGACGGCAGTGTGGAGTCCTTCGACATCCACGGGCACCATCATGACTTCGTGGTGCACGACGACGGCACCGTCGGCTGGATCTGGGGTGACATGCGGTGGGTGGGAAGCGAGATCTATAGGGGTGACGCCATCATCGAGACCAACCCCAGTGGCGATGAGCGGGTCATCTGGAGTACCTGGGACCACCTCGCGTTCGACATGTCCGAAGAGTGTAACGACAGCGAGGGCACCGTCTGGACCCACGCCAACGCGCTGCACTACGACCGTGAGTCCGACACCTACTACATGTCCCTGCGCGAGCTCGACACCGTGGTGGCCATCGACCGCAGCACCGGCGGGACCCGGTGGAAGCTAGGGGGCTGTGAGTCCGACTTCACCACGCGCGACAACAGCCGCACCGACGGCCAGCACCAGATTCTGCCGGTGGATGGCGGGCTGCTCGTCTACGACAACCGGCCCGACGAAGCGTACTCCCGGGTGGTGGAATTCGCCCTGGATCACGACACCCACGTCGTCCGCGAGCGCTGGACCTACGCCGCCGGCGGTGCCTACCGGACCGACGTGCTGGGCGACGTGCACCGCCTGCCCTCGGGTGACACGCTGGTGGCCTGGAGCACCGCTGGTGTGATGGACCAGGTGGACGTCGAAGGTGAGCTCACCTGGCAGGCCGTCTTTGGGTTTGGCACGATGCTCGGGTACAACACCGTGCTCGAGTAGCACGGCTGTTCCTGACGCGGGAGATGCTCGTTAACGCTTGCCGGGCCGGCCCTGCTTGGACCCCTTTCCACCGCCACCACCGCCGCGGGGCGGCCCACCCTGGCGGTGGGCACCGGGCGCTGCGCCTTGGCCGTCGTTCATGGTGTGCTGCCGGACGGGGAGTGCCTGGCTGTTGACGACCGCGAACAGGTCCATGATGTAGTCGGGATACCAGTTGTACAGGGTGGAGTAGCCAATGTCGGGCAGCTGGGTCTTGGTCACCTTGGCTGCGGACAGTCCCGGCTCGAGGTTGTTCATGCGCACCCAGGGAACGCCCCCCTCGAGGGCGATGCGGTACAGGTCCATGGCGTGGCCATGCTCGGTATCGTGCACGTGGTCGTGCACGCGCTGAATGCGCTGGTAGGGAACCTTCAGCTCGGCGATGTGGCGCTCGGCCTCGCGCGGGAGCCAGTAGCTGTCGTCGGTGCAATCCACCGGCTCGCGCGTGGGCGACTGGCCCCGGCCCCCGCCCTCGAGGCAGCTGCCGGTGTAGTGGCGTGACGACGGGCCTTCCCAGTCGATCAGGAAGCGGGCGCCGGTCTGGCCCCCCTTCATTGCACCGGTGGCCATGATCACGCCCATGGAGTTGGAGAACACGCCCACCTGATCATCCACGATGTCGTCGCGGTCGATGATGGCCTGGATGACCGCCCGCAGGCCCGCCTGGTGGATCTCACCGTACATGTCGTCCTGGCCACCGCTGTTGCCCCGGCCTTCGGGATCGAAGCGCACCACGGCCACACCCTCGGCCGCGATGGCCTGGCGCAGCTTGTCCCTCTGGAACACCCCGCTGGCATCGGACAGGCCGCCGGGGACCACCACTACGGCCTTGTGTGGGGGCGGTGTGGCCGGCAGGTCCAGGTACACGGCGATGGAGGCACCGGAGCTGGGGTTGGTGACCCGCAGGTCGATCTCGGACTCGGCCAAGCCCGGATGAGCGTGGCCCTGACCACCGCCTCCAGCACGGGCTTCTTGCCGATCAAGGCCGGGCGCGGCGGCCACCGAGCCCACCATGGGGGCGATGGGGTTGGCCACCGGCGGTGCGGCCTCGTCGGTGGCGCTGTCGGTGTCGAAGCAGGCAGGCAGGCCCAGCAGCGCAAGGGTGATGATGGTCAGGGTGGGCTTCATAGGGGCTCCCAGAAGGTCCGGGCGAGGGTTCGCTGCATCCTACCGCAACAGTGCGGCTGAGCCACCCTCGGATTGCCCGACAGTGAGTCGACGGCACAGCTGGTACGGGGTGAAAAAACCGAGCGTCCCTCGTGGCACTTGGGGCGTCTCCGCATGTATGCATGAGTGAATGAACGTCTCGCACTCCGACGAGGACCTCATGGTCCGATTGCAGCATGGAGATCACCAGGCCTACCAAGCGCTGTATGAGCGCTGGGGCGGGCAGGTGATGAACTTCTTGCTGCGCCGAACCGGCTCCCGCATCCGGGCTGAGGATGCCCTGCAGGAGACCTGGCTGAGGGTGTTTCGCTACGCTCGCAGCTACCAGGCGGACCGACCGTTTGCGCCCTGGCTGTTCCGCATCGCGGTGCGTGCGGGCCACGACGCTTACGAACCCGAGCCGGAGTCCTTCGAGCTGGCCGGGAGCTACGAGCAGCAGCCCGAGCTGCGGGATCGCGTGACGCGCGCGCTGCATCAGCTGAATGCCGAGGACCGACGCCTGCTGCTGTTGAGTGTGGAGGGATTCGACTCCACCGAGATCGGGGGGATGCTGGATCAACGACCGGGGACGGTGCGGATGCGGCTCACCCGCATCCGCCGAAGCCTGCAGGAGAGCTTGCAAGGAGACCTGGATGTCTGATCTCGACCAGCTGATTCGTGACCTCCGGGGCGCTCCGCCACCGCGGCAGGCGCCCACCGCACCCGCACCGCGGCGCTGGGCCCCCGTCGCTCTGGCCGCCGCTGTGCTGTTGGCCATAGGCGGTGGGGCGACCGTGCTGTTGGCTGACCGTCCCTATATGGGCCTGCGCGGCGCTCCCGCGGACGCGCGACTGGATCTTAGAATGGTAGTGGAGAGAGGGGGACGCACTCTGCGCGTCAGCCGTGACGGGACCTGCAACATAGGGGAGCAGGTCTTCTTTCGGGTCGCGGCAAACCCGAGCACCGAGGTGGCCCTGTGGGTCGAAGGCCCTGAGGGAAAGGAGGACATCGCACAGACCCATGCCTCGCCCGAGCCCAGTGATCTGGAGAGCGGGCGAGGCATGGTAAGCTTCGAGTTCGAGCGGTCCGGTCGTTACACCTTCATCCTGGCTTCTCCCGGGGATGAGGGCTGCGTCTCGACGAGCTGTCAAGAGCTGACGGTGGAGGTGCCATGAACCCGGTGCTGGTGTTGCTGGTCACCGCGGCTTGGGCGGGCACTCGGGGGGTCCACACCGACACCCCCCGACCCGTCGATCTCGATCGCGCCTACGAACCGCGTCGGGTGGCGCTGGTGGTGGGCATCGACCACTACACCGACCCGGCCCTGGGGGATCTGCGCTACCCCGCCAAGGACTCCCAGGATCTCGCCCGGGTGTTCGGCGCACCGGGTCAGGGTGCCTTCGACCTGGTCTCCCAGCTCGGCGGCACCGTCACCGCCGACAGCTTCTGGTCGGCCTTCGAGGCGGTCACCAGCCACCTGCAGCGCGACGACACCTTCGTGCTCTTCGTGGCGGGCCACGGCACCCTGGACCTCTCCGGCGAAGGTACCTTGCTGTACGTGATGCCCTCGGACTCCTGGCTGGCCCAGCCGGCGGACACCGGCATCCCCTTGCTCGAGCTCGAAGCCGCCGTCGCGGATCTGCCCGCTCGGCACCGGGTGATGGTGTTGGACACCTGCTATTCGGGATCGGGGCGCTCGGCCGTGACCCCCAGCATGCGGGAGCGGCTCGAGGGGCTGAGGGGCCCCATCCCGGCCCCCCTGGCTCTCGAGGCCAGCGAACACGAGGTGCGGCTGTTCTCGGCCCACCACAACCAGCCTGCCATCGAAGACGACGAGCTCGAAAACGGTGTCTACACCCACTACCTCGTCGAGGCCCTGACGGGCGCTGGCGATGCGGACGGCGACGGCCTGGTGGAAGTGCTCGAGGCCCACGACTGGGCGCGTGACCGCACCCTCGAGTACACCGGCGGCGTGCAGGTGCCTTGGGTGCAGTCCACCATGGTGGGCCGTGACGCTATCTACCTGGCGGGGGATCCCAGCCGCCGGCAGCGGGCGGAGCTGGCCATCCTCACGGGCCTCGAGGCCCTGCCGGCCGAGGCCCAGGTGCGGGTGGACGGGCTGACCCGCGGCGCAGGTCCCGTGCTGCCCGGCTGGCGCACCCTCGAGGTCGAGCCTCCCGGGCGGTCCCCTGTGCGTGCGCGGGTGCACCTCGAGCCCGGTGAGCAACTGGATCTGGCGCGCCTGGTGCAGCAACGAGACACCCGCATCCAGCTTGGCCCCGGTGCTTCGGTCGCTGCTGGCAACGAGTGGTACCCGGTCTGGCAGATCCAGCTTCATGGCTGGTGGCTCCCCCGAGACGGTGCAGGCCTGCGCCCGGCTGTGGGTCTACGAACCGGCGTTGGGCTGGGCCAGGTGGGAGAGCTCGGGCGCTTCCCCACCGGCGAGGCCGCCGTCAGCTTGGGATGGTGGGCCGGGCGGCGGTTCCAGCTGGGGCCCGTGCTGGGCGCCGGCGCGTCGTGGCGCCGACCCTCGGACCAGTGGCAGGTGGCACCGGTGGCCACACCGGGCCTGCACCTCCAATACAGCGACGAGAACAGCTTCGTGGCCTTCGAGCCCGTGATCAGCCTCTTCCCCGCCGATGGCAGCCTGGCCACGGTGCCAGAGCTGCTGTTCAGCGTGGGCTTGACCTTGTGAAACCCAAGGGGACATCGTGAACATCTCCATTCTCTTCATTCTGGCTGCCTGCGACGGCTTCTCCAACGGTGAGGACGACACCGGCTGCATGGAGTGTGGCCCGGGCACCCACGCGCAGGACGGGCAGTGTGTCCCCGACGAAGAGGCTGACAGTGACACCGACGCTGACGCTGACACTGACGCTGACGCTGACACTGACGCTGACGCTGACGCTGACGCTGATGCTGATGCTGATGCTGACGCCGACACCGACACCGACATCGTCTACACCGTCTGCGCCGACGGCATCGCGCCTTACACTGACATCCAAGATGCTGTGAACGCGGCGTCCGATGGGGATGTCATCGACGTCTGCGCGGGCACCTACGACTGGGTCGAGATCGACCGCCAGGAACTGACCCTCAGGGGGCTGGACGGTGCGGAGCTCACGGTCATCGAGGGAGGCTCGCACGCTCCGGTGTCCATCACAGACGGGGATCTGACCATCAGAGGGTTCTCGCTGCGGGGAACCGTGAACAACACGCAGGCCTTCGGCCTGGCATGCTCCAGCTCTACGATCGACGTTTTCGATGTACGGGTCACGGACGCGACCATGGGATCGGGCAACGGCATCGGGCTGTTCATGATCGACTGTGAGGCGGTGATCTCCCACCTGCTGGTGGCGTCGAACACCTACACCGGGGTGCTATTCTACCACGAGTATGGCAGCTTGATCCTGCGTCACTCGATCTTCCACGACAATGTCGACGGTTCCGGTGGCTCCAGTACGGGGCGCTACCTTTTACGAATAGGCGGCATCGAGGGCGAGGCCTCCAACAACCTGTTCTACAACAACGACTGTCACAGCAGCGGCGTCGATCTCGAGTCGAGCCAGGGCTCGGTCTGGTTCTACAACAACACGATCTACGGAAACGATGGCTGCAACGTGGTGACCGTGGGCCAGTCCGTTGACTTTCAGAACAACATCGTCGTGGGCAACACCGGGGGGAGCGAGGCCATAAACGGCAGCAGCTCCAACGTCTACTACAACGACTCCTGGGGCAACGACGGCAGCAACTACGGCTGGATGATCGAGGGGGCGGACAACGTCGAGGTCAACCCTCGGTTTACCGACGCAGAGGCCGGAGATTTCTCCCTCGAACCAGGCTTCTCCCCCTGCATCGACGCTGGTAGTCCCCTCTCTGGCTACAACGACACCGACGGCACCCGCAACGACATGGGCGCCTATGGCGGGCCCTACGGCGCCTGGTAGGGCCGCAGCACATCGCTCTTTCCCGAGGTGAACCATGGTCATCCCCACCCTCATCCTGCTCCTGATCTCCTGCGACGGCTTCTCGAACAAGCCAGACGACACCGCCCACCCCTGCGGCGAGGGCACCCACTGGGAAGACGGCGCCTGCGTGGCCGACACGGACACCGCACCGCCCGAGGGCGACACGGACACGGACACCGATGCGGACACCGATGCGGACACCGATGCGGACACGGATGCGGACACAGACGCTGACACAGACGCCGACGCCGACGCCGACGTTGGCTACACGGGCAGCATCGACTTAGCCACCGTGGGCATCAAGCTCATCGGCGAGTCGTCCGACGACCAGGCGGGCGATGCTGTGGCGGCGGCGGGCGACGTCAATGCCGACGGCTACGGCGACCTGCTGATCGGGGCAAAATACGACGATGACGGTGGCAGCAATGCCGGCGCAGCGTACCTGGTCCAGGGCCCGGTGACGGCCGATGTCGACCTCTCAACGGCGACGGCCAAGTTCATCGGGGTCGAGGCCTCGGACCAAGCCGGGCGCTCCGTGGCATCTGCTGGCGATGTGAACGGCGACGGCTACGGCGACCTGCTGATCGGCTCCAGCCAGCACGACGGCGACGGCCGCCACGCTACGGGCGCTGCCTACCTGATCTTCGGCCCGGTGAGCGGTGATCTCTCCCTCACGGATGCCGACGCGATCCTCCAAGGCCGGGACGCGAGTGACGAAGCGGGCTGCTCGGTCTCCTCTGCCGGCGACGTGAATGGCGACGGCCTGGACGACCTGCTCATCGGTGCCGAAGGCGTCGATGGGCTGGGCTATGGCTCCGGCGCGGCCTACATCGTGCTGGGCCCGGCTCCACGGGACATCCGGCTCGGCGCCGCCGACTTCGAGTTCGGCGGAGAGCAGTCCTCGGATCAGGCGGGCAACTCGGTGGCCTCGGTGGGGGACGTAGACGGTGACGGCTTCGCCGATGTGCTGATCGGCGCCCGGCGGGCCCACGACGGGGCCGACAGCGAAGTGGGCGCCGCCTACCTCGTGCTGGGGCCTCCAGCAGGGGACCACGACCTGTCCAGCGCCGACGCGAAGCTCGTCGGCGAGGCGGTGGGTGACTGCGCTGGCCACACCGTTTCCTGGGCTGGAGACGTCGACGGAGACGGCCACGATGACCTGCTGGTGGGCGCCTACGGCAACGACGAGTCCAACAGCGATGCGGGCGCGGTATACCTGGTCCACGGGCCCGTGGCGGGCGAGGTCTCGCTGGCCAGCGCAGCCGCCAAGCTGATGGGGGTCAACGCCGGAGAGGAGCTCGGGAAGGTGCTGGCCGGTGCGGGCGATGTGGATGCTGACGGCCGGGCGGACGTGCTGGTGGGCGCCTACCGTTCCGACACGGGCCAAGCCTGCCTGTTCTACGGCGCGGTGGCAGGCAGCCTCACCCTCGCCGACGCCGACGCGACGCTCGAGGGCGAGGACTCAGGCTCCTTCACCGGGCTGGCTGTCTCGTCAGCGGGCGACGTGGACGACGACGGCCACGCCGACCTCCTGATCGCTGCGCCTCACGACGGCGACGGTGGCCCCGACGCCGGCCTGGCCTTCCTCCTGCTCTTCTCCGCTGCCTCCCTCTGAGGCGACCCACATGAAGCTGTCACAAGACTCCATCCAAACTCGCGAGCTCCCCATGCTTCTTCCAACCCTCCTCATCCTGATCTCCTGCGACCCGTTCTCGAACGGTGACGACACCGCCGTGGACGAACGCCACGAGCTGGCCTCGGCGGGCGAGTGCTCGGATGACGCGGACAACGATGGCGACGGATTGTACGACTGCCTCGATCCGGACTGCGATGCGGCAACCGAGTGCGAGGAATCCGACACCGACACCGATACAGACGCCGACACGGACGCCGATACCGACGCGGACAGTGATGCCGACGCCGACTCGGACGCGGACAGCGACGCCGACGCGGACAGCGACGCCGACAGCGACGCCGACGCGGATGCCGACACGGACGCCGACACCGACGTGGATTGCACCAGCCTGACTTGGTACACCGGCGATCTGGACTTCGAAGGCTTCGCTTCGGCCCAGATGAAGTCCTTCTGCGCCGCCGGCTACAACGGCATCTCCGGTAACGTCAGCATCCTCAATGTAGACACGGTGGCGCCGTTGAGCTGCCTCTGCGAGGTGGGGGAGCACCTCTTCGTCAGCGGGGGCGTGCTCACGTCCCTCCATGGCTTGAACAACCTGCGTCGGGTGGGTGACGTGTTGAACATCAGCGTGCCAGCGCTGACCGACATCGATGGCTTCGACCACCTGGAGGAAGTCGGCACGTACCTGTCTTTCTCTGGCGATAACCTCGAAGACGTCAGCGGTTTCCCAGTCCTGGTGGATGTCCCCGAGGGGATCTACATCCCCCAGTTCATCAACGCCCCGAACCTCACCGATGTCAGCGGCCTGAACGCGTACACTGGTGGGGGGAGCATCAGAATCAGTGTGACCGCACTGCAACATCTCACGGGGCTCAACGGGATCGGAGACTTCGGCAGCGGCCGCGAACTGTACATCACGGACAATGCCTACCTCGAGGACATCACCGGCTTTTCGTCGAGCTACGCCGTGCCCTACCTGCTCAACATCGGTGGCAACCAGCGCCTCACGGACATCTCGGGCCTGCATGGCATCACCGCCATCGGCACCTTGTACATCACCGACAACACCCTGCTCTCCCAGAAGGAGATCGACGCCTTCATCGCCGCGGTCGGGGGACGGAACATCGACGCGATGAGCGTCAGTGGAAACTTGGAGTGAGATCGCACATGCCCATCGACACACATCTCGTCCTCTCTGGGGGGACCATGCTTCGCTTCTTCGTCCTCTCTACATCCCTGCTCACCGCCTGCGGTGACAAACCCGAAGACACCGCGGTCCATGACTGGGAAGGGCAGGCGTCCGGCGAGTGCTCGGACGACGCGGACAACGACGGTGACGGCCTGTTCGACTGTGACGATCCGGACTGTGCCGGCGCCTCGGCCTGTCAGGAGTCCGACACGGACACCGACGCCGATGCCGACTCCGACACGGACACGGACAGCGACTCGGACACCGACGCCGACACCGACGCCGATACCGACGCTGACACCGATGCCGACACCGACGCCGACACCGACGCCGATACCGATGCCGACACCGACGTGGACTGCACCACCCTGTCCTACTACGAGGGCGATCTCACCTTCTCGGGCTTCGCCGAGTCGGACATGCAGGCCTTCTGCGACGGTGGCTACAATGCGGTGCGGGGCACGCTGTACTTTGACGCTGTGGACAGCATCGGGCCTATGACCTGCCTGTGTGCGGTCACCAGCAACCTGTCACTCGTAGACGGCAACTACAGCGACTTCGGACCGCTGCGCAACGTCAGCTTCGTCGGGGGCAGCCTGGGTATTCGCTCGGACCTGTTCACAGACATCGACGGCTTCGACTCCCTCGAAGAGGTGGGGGCCACCGTCGCGTTCTCAGGCTGGGGGCTGCAGGATGTGTCCGGTTTCCCGGTGCTGCGGACCGTCGGCGAGACCATCACCATCCCTCAATACACTTCGGCGCCCTACCTTGTGGACGTCAGCGGGTTCAACGCCGTCGAGCGCCTCGTGTGGCCCGTCACCATCTACCGCACGGGGCTCGAGCGCTTCACAGGGTTGCAGGGAGTGACCCGGATGGGGACCGCAGACACCAGCTTCGACATCAAGCAGAACGACTACCTCGAGAGCATCACCGGCTTCAGCGGCGGGTTCTTCGTGGAGCGCAACCTGGAGATCGAGGAGAACCCGCGCCTGTCGGACGTCACCGGGCTGCACAACATCACCGGGATCGACGACAACCTGAATATCCACGACAACATCTCCCTGTCCCAGGCCTCCATCGACGCGCTCATCGCGGCCATCGGCGGAGGGAACATCGGCAGCATCAATACGACCGGCAACGGAGAATGATGGGCCGCGGGTGAGCCACCCTTGCGAGCTCGCTGGGGCGGTCCGCTAGGTTGTGCTGTCCAGCTGAGCTCGCAGTTGCTTGGCCCAGGCGCCATCGGGGTTCAACTCGAGGGATGCGTCCAAGTCTGCCCGTGCGCCGTCCAGGTCCCCCAGGAACCAGCGGCAGGACGCGCGGTTGGCCAGCGCGGTTGCGTCGGGTGGGAGACCGTGCGCGGCGCGCAGGGCACACAGCCGCTCCCAGGCCGCCAGGCTCTCGGTGGCGGGGGCTTCGCGCTGCCGCTTCACCAGCAGGTGGACGAGGTTCTCGCTGCGTGGGGGGTCGAGCTCCACGGCCCGCCAGCCCGCTTGGACCGCGCGCGCGTAGCGGTGCTGGGCGTCGAACAGCTCGCACCGGAGTGCGTGCGTTTCGGCCAGCTCGGGCCAGCGGGAGACCAGCTTGTCGATGATCCGTCGGGCGGCGAGTGTGCGCTTTGCCGCTAGGGCCGCGCGGGCGCGGCCGATGTGCACCAAGGGTTCGTCGGGGAACTGCCGACACAGTTGCAGGCTGCGCTGGTAGGCTTCGTCGCCCGGGTCCCGGGCCAAGGCTTCGGCCAGGCCGTGCTGGGGAGGACGCGAGACCCGGATCGGCTCGAGGATTCGGGCCAGTCGGCGCCAGTCCGGCAGCTGCCAGGTGACGAACCACACCTCGCTCAGCCAGGGCTTGCGTGCGCACAGTGCCGTCAGCCAGGTCTCCTGCTCGGCGTGGTTCGCGCTGAACTCGCTCTGGCCCGTCTGGTGCCTGGGGATGGTCAGCACCCAGCCGGGCTGACGGTAGTGCCAGGTGAACTGGAAGGTGTAGTTGCGATCAGGGTCGGCACCCTTCGCCTGGGCTGGCAGGCCGCGGGTGGTGATGGAGAAGTCCATGGGGTTTAGGGTGTGCGCTCGCGCATGCTGCGGGTGCTCCTTGGTGGCCTAGGCAAGCGGGGCCAGGTTCCAGCGGTCACGCTTCGCATCCCTGCCCACCAATCGCAGGGTGATGGGGTCGCCCACCCTCCAGCTCGGCCCGTCGCCTTCCACGGGCAGGAGCTCGAGGTCGGCGTCGTCGGGCTCGTAGGAATAGCCCAGGGCTGTCTGGATGTGGGCGCTGTAGACCTTGATCTCCAGGGGGAGGTCGTCGAGGCGGACGTAGAGCCGCGATCGGCTCAGGCCCAGGATGGTGCCCGTGCGCAGGGGGCGTGAGGCCTCGGGCAAGGCCAGGTCGCCCTCGAGTAGGAAGTCCAGGGCCAGGCGCTCACCGTCCCGGGTCAGGGCGCGCTGCACTTCCCGAGCGCGGTCGGCGGCCTGCAGAACGCGGAGGCGCTGGCGCTCGTCCACGGCAGCGGGTGCCGGGGGCTCCAGCCCCAGCAGCTCGAGCAGCTCTTTGTGGGTGAACACGCCCACCACTTCCCGCATGGGGGCGGTGAACCGGCCGTAGCAGGCCACCCCCAGGGCGTGATGGGGGCCTGGTTCGGGGGTGAAGTCCGAGCGCTCGTAGCTGTGTAGGATCTGGCGCTGGATGGCCTGGCGCACCCGACCCTGGGGGCCGTCGCTGGGCAGGCGACCCAGGTAGGCAGCCAGGCTCTCGTCGCCCCGGCGCCAGCTCCAGGTCTCGGTGTCCAGCCCGTGTAGGGCCACCAGGGCCGCCACGGTGGTGTCCAGGGCGTCCAGCCTGGCGCTGACCGGGTGGGGGTGAACCCGGTAGATGGGCTGGACCTCGGGGTCGGGGTGCTCGAGCATCAGCCGGGCGGCCTCGGTGTTGCACAGCAGGGAGATCTGTTCGTTCCAACGCTCCACGTCGTTGCGGTGCTCGGCCACCAGCCGGAAGCCGGGCGCGGTGGGGCCCGGGGGCTCCCAGGCCACCTCGGGACGCTCGAAGGGGACCATGCCCCGGGCCCGTGCCTGGGCCAGCAGGGGGGCGCCCATGTCCCGCAAGCACGCCAGCACCGAGGTGTACGCCTGGCCCTCGAGGGGGCTGGCGTCGGGGTCGTCACACCAAGCCTGCACGCCGTCGTAGGCCAGCTTGGCGCGGCTGCGGATGCGGGCGCGGTGGACCTCGAGGGGGCCGGGCAGGCCCGTGTGGTCGATGCCGATCTCGAAGACCACTGCCCGGCGCGGCACATTGGGGTTGAGGGAGATGATGCCTTCGCACAGCTGCCGGGGCAGCATGGGGGCGCAGAGGTGGGCCAGGTAGAAGCTGGCGCCACGGCGCAGGGCCTCGGCCAGCAGCCCGCCCCCGGGCCGCAGGTACCAGGATGCGTCGGCCAGGGCGTAGCGCAGCCGCCAGCCCGTGCCCTCGCGCTCGATGTGGAGCGCCTGGTCCAGGTCCAGGGAGTGCTCGTAGTCGATGGTGACGAAGGGCAGGTGCTCTAGGTCCTCGAGGCGCGGATCGTCCAGGCCGGGGTCTCGAACCAAGGCCTCGGCGGCGGCCTCGAGACCCGGCGGGTGGTCGATGCTCAGGCCGTGGGCCTCGAGGATGGCCAGCAGGCGTTTTTGGATGTCCGAGGGGCGGTGGAGTGGGGGGGCGTCGCTCATGGCTCAGCCCTATTCGGCTGTGCGCGCTTTGCCTTCCGCGGATCGATCCCAGCCGTCGGCTCCACCTTGCGGTCGAGAGCCTCCCCGTGGGGTGATCATCCAATTCCGAACGCTGATTGCAGGCCCTTTGCGGGGGCGGTCTCGCCCCGATAACGGTCGGCCACGGGGCCTCGCGTCGAGGTCCAACCCCAACCCCAGCGCCGCGGCCGCCCGCCCGCGCTGCTCGAGGATGCCACCATGGACGCCTATCTTTCCCACATCCAGGACAAGACCATCCTCGTCACCGGCGGCGCCGGGGCCATCGGCTCCAACCTGGTCCGCAAGCTGGCCGAGGCCGGCGCCCGCACGGTCATCGTGCTGGACGACCTGAGCGCCAGCGTGGTCTGGAACATCCCGGACCTGCCCAACGTGCTGTTCGTGCCCGGCTCGGTCACCAACGAGGTCGACCTCAAGCGCTGCTTCGCCGAGAAGCCCGAGATCGTCTTCCACCTGGCGGCGTTCTTCGCCAACCAGAACTCCGTGGACTACCCCCAGAAGGACCTCATGGTCAACGGCCTGGGCACCCTGCTGATCCTGCAGTACGCCACGATGACCGGGGTCGATCGCGTGGTCTACGCCAGCTCGGGCTGCTCCATCTACGGCTCCAAGGCACCCCTGCCGCTGTCCGAAGACTTCGTCTCCCTGCACATGACCACGCCCTACCAGATCACCAAGATGCTGGGCGAGCTGTACAGTAACTTCTTCTGGCATCACCACGATCTCGAGGTGGTCAAGTGCCGCTTCTTCAACAGCTTCGGTCCCGGTGAGGTCCCCGGCCAGTACCGCAACGTCATCCCCAACTTCATCCACCGGGCCATGAAGGGCCTGCCCCTGCCGTTCACCGGCGAGGACATCGCGTCCCGGGACTTCACCTACGTGGACGACCTGGTGGACGCCCTGATCCGGTCCTCCTACTACACCGCGGCGGTGGGTCAGGAGATGAACCTGGCGGGTGGGCGTGAGATTCGCATCCTGGACATGGCCCAGAAGGTCATCGACTACACTGGCGGCAAGTCCGAGATCGTCCGGGGAACCCCCCGCAAGTGGGACACCAAGGTGCGCCTGCTGGCCAGCATCGATCGGGCCAAGGAGTTGCTCGAGTGGGAGCCGGTGATGGACTTCGACGAAGGCCTCAAGCGCAACATCGCCTGGTTCGAGGACAAGTGGCAGCTCATCGAAGGCGCCGCCAGCTACGTGCCGGGATCCTCCGCCGCCGTGCGCGGGACCGTGGCCGAGAAGTAGCGGAGCCGACGCAGCGGCGACACATCGTTCTCGTATCGGAGCTTTGTCCTACGGCTCGCTGATGGTGACCCGCACACCGTAGTGGTCGGAGTAGGCGGCGGTGAAGGGCTCTCCGCAGCGCTCGACCTCGAGCTCGTCGGTGAGCACCAGCTCGGCGCTGGGCTGGCCCTCGAAGCCATCGATGAGGACGTGGTCGATCACGCGGCCCTCGTCGCCTTCGTCACCCATGTTTAGGGGATTGCCCGGGCAGTAGGTGCAGCTGCCTTCGGCGTCGACGTGGGGCGCCGTCATGCCCGACGCTGCCAGGACGTCCCAGTTGTCCTCGGCTTCGGCGGCGCTGTCGCCCAGCTCGGGGCCGGTGTTGAAGTCCCCCAGCAGCACGGTGAGCCCGGTGCTGGCGGTGGCGTCGATCCAGGTCAGCAGATCGTCGATCTGAGTGGCTTGTTCTTCCTCCCAGGAGCCCTGGTCCCTGGGGTAGGGGATCACGTCGAAGACCGCGGTGAGGTGCGTGCAGTAGACGTCGATATTGCCCGCGGGGGTGTCGGCTACGGTGTGCAGCACCGAGCGGCGGTTGGTGGTGCTGGCGAACACGTGCTCTTCGGTGCCGCTGAGGGGATGGGCGCTGAGGATGCCGGTGCCGAAGGCGCCTTCGTAGGCGTAGCTGGTGGTGCCCTGGGTGCAGGCGTCCTCGACGGCGTCGAGGGAACCCCCAACCTCGGCCTGGACACAGCCCATGCAGGGGTTGTCCAGGAAGACGAAGTCCAGGGCGCAGTTGGCGAAGACGCAGTCGATGAGCTCGTCGTCGCACACGTCACTGCAGCTGGTGTCCAGGCACTCGAGCAGCCCGTCCAGGTCGCCTTCCTCGCATGCGGGCACGCCGGTGCGCTCGGGCATGGGCTGGGGGAAGTAGCGCTCACCGAAGCTGTTGTCGGCGGCCTGATCGAAGGCCTCGATGTGGGTGGGGGTCCACACTTCCTGCAGGCAGACGATGTCGGCCTCGAGCGCTGCCACGGCCGCGGCGGTCAGCGGGGTGCGCTCGGGTGAGGCCGGCACGTAGCCGGTGGCCAGCCCGGCGTTGTAGGTGACCACCGTGAGGGGGCCGCCGCCGCCGCAGGCCGCCAGCAGGATGGGGAGCAGGGAGAGGGTGACGCGCATGCTCGCGCTCCGGTTCCGAGGGTCGGGTCGGGCCCTATCCTGGGGCTGGAACGGGGGCTATTCGCAGGTCCTGGCCAGGCGTAGGCCCACGTAGAAGTAGCTGCGTTCGGGCCGGCGCCCGCCCCTGCGGGCCACCCGTGCGTAGTCCTGGTGGTACTGGGCGCAGCCCCCGCGGATGACCCGGTAGGTGCCGGTTTTGGCCCCCACAGGGTCCTGCAGCGGCTTGGTGGGGTAGGCGTGGTACCAGTCCCAGCACCACTCCCACACGTTGCCGCTCATGTCGAACAAGCCCCAGGCGTTGGGCTTGAGGAGCCCCGTGGGCTGGGACTGACCCTCGGTGTTGCCCATGTGCCAGGCGACCTCATCGGCGCTGTCCGAGCCGGCCCAGGCCTGGCTGCCCCCTGCCCGGGCGGCGTACTCCCACTCGGCCTCGGTGGGCAGGCGGAAGCCGTTGGCGGAGCGATCCCAGCGCCAGGCCCGCTGTTCTGGCCGGGAACCGAAGCCCCACAGGCCCGGTTTGGCGGGGACGAGCACCTGCTGGTGGTAGGCCGGGCGGAAGCCCGCGCGCTCCGACAGGGCGTTGCACAACCGGACGGCGGCGTTCCAGCTGATGTCATCCACGGGCTGCTCAGGGTTGGATCCCTTGGGTGGCGTCCGCCCTACGGCGGCGTCGTACAGGGCTCGGGTGATCGGCAGCTTCCCAAGCTGGAAGGGCTGGGTGAGGGTGACCAGGTGCATGTGCTCGTCGTAGCTGCGCCCAGGCTGCCCGGCGGCGGAGCCCTGTTGGTAGGCGCCGGGATCCAGGCGCGCCAGCTCGAACCACTGCTGCTCCACGCGGAAGCGCTGGCTCGTGCCCGGGGCGTCAGGGATCTCCCAGAAGCCTGACGACAACGCTGGGATGGGCGTCTTCTCCAGGAACATCGGCTCGAGGGGCCGGGAGGGTTCCGGATGGGGTGCGCCGGGACCAGGGCCCAACTGCTGAATGGCAGGCCGGACCTTGTCGCCACCGCGCAGTTCTGCGCAGCGCTCCACCACCAGGGCTGCCGAGCCCGGCCTGTGGTCAGGCTCGGGCGCCACCAGCCTGTCGATGAGGGCTGCGACGTCGTCGGGCACCGAGGCGTGTTTTCGCCAGCGCATGGGCTCATACAGGGTGCGCACCAGCTCGTGGGGTTCTCGGCGGGTCAGCAGCCGCACGGCCACCGCGCCCACACCGTAGAGATCCGAGGCTGGCACCGGGTCGCCCGCGAACTGCTCTGGGGCCTGGTAGCCGATGGTGCCCACCTCCCGGGTGCCCCCCAGGGTGGCGATGATCGTGTCGCGTACCAGCCCGAAGTCGATGAGCGCCAGGCGGCCGTCCTTGCGGCGCATGATGTTGGCGGGCTTGATGTCCCGGTGGATCACCGGCGGGGACAGGGTGTGCAGATATACCAGGATCTCGGCGAGCTCTTGCACGATCTCCACCACGTCCAGGGCGCCGTAGCGTCGATCCTTCAGCTCTTCATCCAGGGTCTGGCCGTCCACCAGCTCCATGACCAAGACCTGGGAGGTGTAGCGGCCCGAGCGGGCATGGAAGGCCTCGATGTAGCGGGGCACGCCGGGGTGATCGATCTGCCGCAGCACCCGGACCTCCCGGGCCACCTGCTCGAGCAGCTCGGGACGCATCAACATCTCTTTGAGCGCTACGGCCTGGCCGTCGGGGTCCAGGGCCTTCCAGGTGGTGCCGAAGCTGCCCTGACCCAGCATGGATTGCAGGGCGAAGCGGCCGTCCAGCAGCGGCTCCTGGGCGCAGGACGCGCAAGGGCGACCGGGGGTCTCGCTGCCGCAGCTGGCGCAGATCATGTCTATGAGGGCACGTCCGAGTAGCCGGGGTCGGGCTCCGAGGCGTCTTCGAGGGCCCGGTTTGCTTCGCTGGTGCCATTGGCGTAGCCGTTGCAGGTGGTGCAGTCCACGCGCACGCGGCCATAGCCGCCGTCGCCACCCAAACGTTCATGGGTGGCCTCGCCGAAGCCTCCGCTGGCGTCGATGCTGTCGTCGGCCAGATCGGCTTCTTCTGTGATCAGCAGCACGCTGCCTCCGGCTCCGCCACCGGCGCCGTAGGTCCAGCTGCCATCGGCCCAGTGGTAGGTGGTTCCGCCGACGGCCGTCAGCGCCCCTTCGCCTTCGGCCAGCAGCAGGCCGCAGCCGATGTAGAGAATGCCCGCGCCGTCGCCGCCGGGGCCTGGGTCCTCGCCGACATCGTCGTTGCCGCCGTCCCACACGCCGCCGCCACCCGAACCGTAGAACAGGGTGGCCAGGGTGGACTGCCCGTAGGTCTCGCCGGCTTCGGGCGCCGTGTACCCGCCGTAGTTCCAGGAGTCACCCGCCGTGGCCCCGCCGCCGTGGTTGCCGCCGCCGCCGGTGACGTTGGCGCCGCCAGCGCCGTAGTTGGCCAGGTAGCCACCGATGGGCTCGTTGTAGGGGCTTCCGTACTCGTCGCCGATGCCCTCGCCCGCATAGCTCTCGCCCTGGAAGGCATCGCAGTTGTTGCAGGTGCCGGTGTCGCCCGCGAGGTAGCCCAGCTCGCCCACATCCACGCTGCCCCCATCCTCGATCCACAGGGTCCCCGCGGCGCGGAAGGCCAGCACGCCACCGATATCGCCGTCCCAGGGGTCGGTGGTCAGGATGCCGCCGGCGTAGACGGTGACGTCGGCGTAGTGGGGCACGCGCTGCACAGAGATGATCTGATCCGTCAGATCGCTGTTGCTGCTCTCGCCGTAGGTCAGAGCGATGGCCTCGGCCAGTGTGATGTCCGTGCCGGAGACCGTATCCACGGACCCGAACTCGTAGGTCCCCACGCTGCTGTGGGCGCTGTCGCTGCCCTGCAGGTTGATGATGAGCACCTCGTCGCCGGCGGTCAGGCCTGCCACGGTGTCACCCACGGTGAGGGTGGCGCCCGAGATGGCGGTCACGACGAAGGCCACCAAGTCAGGCTCGCTGCGGCCGGTGCGGACATCGCTGGACAGCACGGTGGTGCCGGTCACCTCGAGATCGCCGTCGGCGCCGGTGCCGACCCAGAGGTCCTCGTCCACGTCGCCGTCGCAGTCGTTGTCCAGGCTGTCGTAGAGCTCGGGGCTGTCGGGGCTGACCGTGGCGAGGCTGTCGTCGCAGTCGGTGTCGTCGGCCACGTAGCCGCTGGGCGTATCGCAGCTGTGGGTGCTGGTGGAGGCGTCGCCGAAGCCGTCGCTGTCGGCGTCGGCGTACCAGTCCGTAGCATCGGCGATGTCGGGATCGTCGTCGTCCACCAGGCCGTCGCAGTCGTTGTCGAAGCCATCGCACAGCTCGCTGGCGCCGGGCCAGGCGTCGGCCTCGAGATCGTCGCAGTCGGTGGCGTCGGCCACCCAGCCGGTGGGCTGGTCGCAGGCGGCGCGATCGTAGCCGGCGTCGCCGAAGCCGTCGCCGTCGTGGTCCAGGTACCAAGTGGCGGCGTCGATGGCGGAGTCTTCGTCCACGTCACCGTCGCAGTCGTCGTCCAGCCCGTTGCACTGCTCACTGGCGCCCGGGTTGATGGCCCCGTCGCCGTCGTCGCAGTCGGTAGCGTCCGTGCTGTAGCCGCTGGGCTGGGTGCAGGCGTCGGTGGTGGAGCTGGCGTCGCCGTAGCCGTCACCATCGCTGTCCGCGAACCAGGTGCTCTCGTCGCTGGCGCCGGGTTCGTCCACCGCGCCGTCGCAGTCGTTGTCGGCCCCGTCGCAGGTCTCACCCGCGCCGGGGTAGCTGCTGGCGTCGGTGTCGTCGCAGTCGGTGTTGTCGGTGATGTAGCCGCTGGGCTGCACGCATGTGTCGGCGCTCACCCGGGCACCACCGAAGCCGTCGCCGTCGTAGTCCAAGTACCAAGTGGAGGTCCCGGTGACCGCGCTGTCGTCGTCGTCCACCAGGCCGTCACAGTCGTTGTCGATGCCGTCGCAGGTCTCGGTGGCCCCGGGGCTGATGGCCCCGTCGCTGTCGTCGCAGTCGGTGGTGTCGCCGACATAGCCACTGGGCTGGGTGCAGGCTTCGGTGGTGGAGGTGGCGTCGCCGAAGCCGTCGGCGTCCGTATCGGCGAACCAGGTGAGTGCGTCCACCGGGGCGTTGTCGATGGCCCCGTCGCAGTCCTCGTCCACCCCGTCGCAGTGTTCGTCGGCGCCGGGGAAGATGTCGTCGTCGCCGTCGTCGCAGTCCGTCGCGTCGGCCACGTAGCCGCTGGGGGCGTCGCAGCTCATCGTGCTGGCGGCGGAATCGCCGAAGCCGTCGTCGTCGCCGTCCCGGTACCAGGTGGCCACGTCGGTGGCGTCGCTCTCGTCGGTGGTGCCGTCGCAGTCGTCGTCCGCGCCGTTGCACAGCTCGCTGGCGGCGGGGTTGATGG
>Ga0307987_1000446_pt1 | contig 24862 bp, 24 predicted proteins | sample EllFjometagen181_FD_203157 | JGI IMG/M metagenome (GOLD analysis project Ga0307987, IMG submission 203157) | Marine microbial communities from Ellis Fjord, Antarctic Ocean - #181 | ecosystem: Environmental > Aquatic > Marine > Unclassified | place: Southern Ocean | collected 2014-10-08 | reverse complement strand
GCATAATCTTTTTCGATCCGAGGATACTTTCTTTTGAGTTTGTTTTTCTTTTTTTCAAAAAGAGGTGTGGGTTGAATTATATACATAATGTTAAAGGGCAGGTGGAAAATCGAGTTCGCCCTTTTTAAGGGCAATAATTTGTTTGATCCCTTCAATGATGTCATCACCGACATTGATAGTATCGTATTCTTCATTATCATGAACTTTAACGGTAACCGTTAAATAATCACGGCTTCTAACGTTGAACCGTTTTCTAAGGCTTGGGGGTAATTCTTCGCCTCGTATGTTTTCGGTAGTTTCCATATCCAGTCCTTCTAAAGTTTCTATTTTAATGAAATTAATATAATTAATTGTAAGGTCTTTTTATAAAAAAAGCAAAATTAAAAGGAATTAGTTTATATTGTTTATATAAATGTAAATCAGGATAAGAAAAATGAATTTTTATTCGATCAAAGGAAATGTATGAGCTCGAAATAACGCAAGTCCAAAATCGACGCGATGAATTGGCTGTTTCCAGGAGCGCTTCAGCCCTTAGCGGTCTGAAAGAGTCAACCGGCAGACTGCAAAAAAAATAGCCGATACGGACGTCCGGATTCTCGGCATTTTTGAAGAACTATATTCGTTGTCCCACCAAATTGATACATTAAAAGAAAAAATACCGAATCCCAAAGTGATTGTTCACGGTTGTATTGTTGCCGGCACAAAAATAACCGGTCCCAACGCTGATGTGAGATTGAAATGGGATCATTCAAACTGCATCATCCAGGAAAAAAAATCAGAAGACGGCTTTTCATCCGCTGTCAGCATGGTCGTATCATTCGATGATCATTAAAATGATTGAGTCTCATTTTCATTTGCTGTTCTGAATTCAATGGTTATGGTTGCCCCCTGTCCTTTACCCGGACTATCCAGGAAGATACTCCCGTTATTGGCTTTAACAAAATTCTTACAATAATACAGCCCAATCCCGGATGATCCTTTGCTTGAAATGCCGAATTCAAAAATTTCTTCAAATCGACGTTTTTCTATACCGATTCCGGTATCTTTGATACTAAAGCCGATCCTGCCATCTTTATGGTAGGTTTCAATAAAAATATCGTGCTGACAGTCAACCCTGCATTCTACGATGGCATCACAACTGTTCTTGATCAGGTTTACCATGACCTGCATGAGTTTGCTTTTCTCAATCTTCAGCGTGGGAATGTGGTGGGGAAGGGAGGCGTTTATACCAATATTTCTTTTTACCAGAGCACCTTCCTGCATTTTCAGGGCGTCTTTTGCCAGTGACGAAAGATTTACATTTTCCTTGATTTCATTGTTACCCGGCGCATAGGACCGTTGAAGCGTTAAAATCTCTGAAATATAGTCAATCCCGGAAATAATTTTTCCCATGGTATCCAGCGCCTTTTTCTGCCCTTCTGCCAGGCTTGAAATCAACTCCCCCATCAGGGCAAGGACATCTTTTCCCCGAAGATCCCGGGCAATATATTCGGTCAGGTTGTCCTTATGATTTAACATCTCCTCATAGCATTGTTGTAGATATTGATTCAGTTCTTTCATTTCGCTATTTTGAAGTTTTTTGGCATAAATGGAAATGGGTGTTACCGCATTTCCTATATTGTGGAGGATCATGGCGGAAAGTTGGGACCGCCCGGCTTCCAATGCTTTATCCACAAGGGCTCTGTGGGCCTTTTCCAGTTCTTTTGTCCGGGACCTGACTTTTTTCTCCAGGGAGTCCCGGTATTCCCCTAATTTTTTTTCCGTTATTTTTTTTTCATGGATATCAAGATGCGTACCAATAACTCTCAATGGTTTCCCATCAGGGGTTCTTGAGACAACCTTCCCGGTATCAAGAATCCATTTCCAGTGTTTGTCTTTGCACAGTAGCCGGTGTTCTGTTTGATAAATGCCGCTCTTTCCTGAAAAATGATCCTCAAGAGACCCTGTCACAAGAGCGCTATCATCCGGATGAAGCAGCTTTTCCCAGGTCCGGACATGATTTTCTATTTCCGTGAGACCATATCCCAGCATAGCGGCCCAGCGCTCATTGAATAAAACCTCTCCCGTCTGTACATTCCAGTCCCATAATCCGGATTCACTAGCCTGAAGGGCCGTGTCCAGACGGTCTTTATTTTCTTTCAGGGCCTGCTGCGCCTCCTGCCGCATATCTATCTCATCCTGCAATTGTCTGTTAGTCTTTTCCATCTCTGTTTTTCTGATCTTCTCGTCTTCAAGACGGGTATTTAAAACCAGGGCTTTGGACTGCAATCCCCAAAGCGCGGCAAAAGACCCAACAACAAAAAGGACAAACAAGAGCATTAAAATCACTAAATAATAAGGTTGGGTATTGCCGTAAATCGTTTTAAACGGGGCGGCCGCTATCAAAGAAAAAAAAGTTCCCTCAATCGGTATCCGAACCCCAACCATCTTCTCTTTTGAGTTCGGCAGATCAAATTGAACCAATTTTCCGGGTGCTGAATCGCGCATCAGCTTTGCAGGAAAAAAATCCGGTGTCCCCAGGCGGTCTTTTTTTATGCCTGGCCCCAAATCAACATAAACTTTTGTTTTCGAATCATCATTCACCGGCGTTATCAAGTTTCGAGCGGCAGTTGAATAATTGATGGCTGCAATAATGCTCCCTTCAAACCGGCCTTTGAAAAAATAGGGTATGCCGACGAGAATCGCCACTTCTTCCTTGCACGCAGGAATGAACAGTTCCGCAGTTTCGCTATGCCGGGGCAGGGCCACTTTCGGCGGCATACAACCCGTTCCATTCTTTTCTTTGCCCGCTCCATGTAGGATAAGAACCTGCTGATTTCGATCGACAAACGCCACCCACCCGTAAACAGGCTGACTGCCTGTTTATCGAGCATCCGGATCATCTGCAAGCCCGCACTTTCAACTAGCTTTGTCTGGGACTGGTATACCATTATCAGCAGGGCAAACAAAAACACAGCCAGAATGATGCCTGAAAACACCGCCACGGTGTTCTTTATGAATTCAAACTTTTTTTTGGACGCTTCCATGGGATATCAAACCTGTTCCTTTATCAATGGTAAAATTCCAGGCCATTGATCCTGTAAGCAATAACACCCACAGCAGTGAAACCAGCCAGGGCAAGTGATTAAAGGTAAAATCAGCGGCAGTATCATATATCAACTCCATTTTATGGACTTGCTGAATCCGTTTTTTGGCTGTCCAATCCTTGGGGCGTTTTTCTTTTAATTGCATTAATATAAGTTATTTATAATGGCCAAATCAAATTGTATCTGTAAAAATCTTCCAAAGAACGTTACCTTAAAAAGTGGGAACTTGCAAAATTAATACATGATTTTAGCAGTTTTTATTCGTGTGTAATGGTATAATTAACCAAGCGTAAAATCCTACAAATTACCGAGCGCTTCTTTCACTATTCCGGTTTTTTTGAAAAATTTCAAAATGCCACATCACTAAAGTCAATTCCTTTGACAATTTTACGGATTCGCTCTGCAGCGGTCGCTGCCCCTTCCATGTCACTGTCTGTGGCCAGAAGTAAAAACTCCTCCCCGCCAAACCGTGCAAAAAGGTCTGCCTCCCTCATAACTTTAATGGTTTCCACTGCAAAATGCTTCATAACCAATGTCTATTTTTCCTTTACAGCGATCTTAAATATTAGTACTATCTGATTGGCCAAAATCTTTAATTAGTTAAGGTCGAATATCATTCAAATTCTTGTAATTGTAGTAATTGGTTACGTAGGTTTTATGGCACTGTATTTTTCAGTAGAGTACACATACAATAATGTATTGAGTTTTTTAAACTGTAATAACAGCCATATAAGCAGAACAAATTTATCAAGCCGCCGGCACCCGCAGTTTTGTGGCCTGTTATTGCCCCACTGATTCGCCACCTATTACTGCTTCGGTTCCGGTTCCGTGTGTGCCGCGGCTTATAATGGGGTTAGCTGAGGGAAAAAAATGGATATACTTTTAGAAACGCCATATTACAATTGCTCATTAACCTTTGTAGATATCCAATTAAATGATAAGGACTATTTCGAATGTGTGGCAGTTGCTAATTCCGGATGGTTGACATGTGAACGACCACTTACTTTTTCAAAAAACGATGGAAAAAAGTTTGTAGATAAAATAAAAAAAATAAATAGACCATTTGGAATAGTTGCAAAATTGGCAGACAAGCACAAAAATCTTGTGATAAGGATGGAATCTACTGCACCAGGCATGGTAATGGTTTCAGGAGAATTCGTTGAGCATTCAGAGTTCTCGCAAAAAGCATCATTTGGCTTTAATATCGAGAAAGCCGGTCTTCTCGATGATCCCGGCACCATACATGGCTGCGCCACCGACTGAAGGCGACATCAACGCTGCAAATACGCCCCCCAGCAACAGTTTTTTCACGCTTTATCAACACAGTGTCGGCGTTTAACCGGCAGGGAGATCGTAAAAACAGCGCCACCGGTTTCCGGGCATGCCACCCCCAATTCACCATGATGTTTGTTCACAACTATATCATAGGAGATACTCAGGCCAAGCCCCGTGCCTTTCCCCGGTGGCTTGGTGGTATAAAACGGCTCAAAAATCCGGTGCTGAATAGCCTCGGGAATACCGGGACCGTTATCCCCAATTTCACAGATCACATTTTCTCCATCATGCCTTGTCGATATGGTTATGCACCCCTTATGGCCGGGCCCCATTTCGGCAATTGCATGGCTGCAATTGACAATCAGGTTCAGAAAAACCTGGTTCAACTGCTGAAGCATACAACAAATTTCAGGCAACACCTGGTACTTTCTCACTATCTCTGCATGGTACCGGTATTCGTTGCGGGCAATCACCAGGGTGCCCTCCAGCCCATTATTAATGTCGGCCCACTCATAATGATCCGCCCTGTCTACTCTGGAGAAATTACGCATTGTCTGGATGATCTGGGCAATCCGCTCAAAGCCTATTTCCGACTCTGCGAAAAGCTCTGGGATATCGGTGAGCAGAAATTCAATGCTCAGGTTCTCTTCAAGTTTCGCCAATTTTGCCTTCTTTGCGACCATCGCCTCATCCTTGCCATGATGCAGGGGGCTTTCCTGATAGGCTTTGAGCATTGCAGACAGATCCGTAAAATCTTCAGCGAGGGTGGCAAAATTGGTCCGTACAAAATTTATCGGGTTGTTCAGTTCATGGGCTATCCCCGCTGCAAGCTGACCCACCGAGGCCATTTTATCCTGCATGACTATCTGACCGTGCATTTGGACAAGTTCCTTAGTTCGGGCATCTACCCGCTCCTCCAGCGTTCTTTTGGCCTCAAGAATGGCCAGTTCGGCTTCTTTACGTCGGCTGATATCCAAATGTGTTCCTGACATTCTCCCGGGGGTGCCATCGTCCAGCCATTCAACTACCCGTCCCCGGGCCTGTACCCATACCCAGTGCCCGTTTTTATGCCGTATCCGGCATTCATAATCGTATAAAGCCGTCTCGCCGGAAAAATGCTTCTTCAAGAGATCGTCAGAATGCCGGAGATCATCAGGATGGCAAAGATCAAGCCATGTATGAATACTCACCGGCTCAAGTTCGGCCAGCGTATACCCGACGATATTGGCCCACCGCTCATTGAACACGGTTTCCCCCGTCTGCACAAACCACTCCCATATCCCGATGTCGGTAGCATAGACGACCAGTTCGAGACGCTCCCGGCCTTTTGCCGCCAGCACTTCAGCCTGACGCCGCTGTTTAATTTCCCGGGTCAATTTTTCATTGGCCTTGGTGATCTCGTCCTGCTGCCGGAATGCCTCACCGAGCCTGGCAGCAAACACCTGCGATTTTGTTCTCTGCCGTATTGCCAACAGGGAAATTCCGCATACGGCAAGAATGACCAGCGTCATTATTAAAACCAGCCGAAAAGGGCTCAGCGGATTGATGACATATTTTTGGTCAATGAGATGTACGACCTGTATCGCCATTTCTTGACATCGACACCCAATCACGAGGTAGTCGTTGAGGTGGCCGGCCCCTTTTGGTAAAAGAAAGCTGGTCAACTGTTGACCTTGATTTGATAAACGGTGATTGCCTGCCCGCCAGTTTGCCGCAGCCAGTCCATTTTGCAGATTCTGCGTCAATGTCGGAGTCAACGTTAGATCGGAAAACCACCTGCTATTTTCAAACTTCAGCAAGAAGTGATCGATGGCTGAGTCACGTTGCTGATCGACACCCCACTCCGGCTTCAGGAGCAGCCGATGCATTTCGATCCAGCCAGCCACATACCCGACGACTCTGTCCTGTTGAGATACTGCGGAGGTAAACAGCAGATAGGAGGAATTGGTTTTGTCCAAATGAACCAGTGTCACTCTCGGGTCTGTGCCATCTATCGATTGCCAGTCGCATTGGCGAACCGGACATGGCGCTCCCCGGTATTCGACCAGCAATTCGCCATCTGCCGCGAACAACACCATCCTGGTATAAACGCCTACCATTTCCGGCAAATTGGTTTTATTGCTATGCTCAAACTGTTTATAAATAGAATTTAGACTGCTCTTTAGTCCATATTCTTTTGACATCCCCAGAGTTTTGTTGGTGAAGTAGGCGCCGATAACCTCACTGGTCGCAATATCATGAAGATCATTCTTTCGTTCCATGATGTAGTAACCGACATTCCTTGACCTCTCCGCGACGTTATCTTCCAGCCTTGCCATGGCTGAATCCTGAAGTCTTTTCTGAGATAGAAAAGTATGCCCCAGCAAATAACACATCATGCTGATGACCATTATTATGGCGAGTACGTTTACACCAAACCAGAACCGGCCGGAAGCAGAGTGTTGTCGAATTTTTCTCACAGTCTCCATACTTCAGTAAATATCAGCAGAACAGAGCAAACAACTGCCTATTGGGCAAAAAAATCCGGATAGTAATAAAAAGCTGACGGGTAATATTTTCGCACCAGATCAGCATACGTTCCATCGCTTTTAATCTGCGCAAAAAAATGATTGAACTCGAGACGCAGCGCATCACTGCCTTTACGGAACCCTTCGCCCATAAATTGCGCATGGGAAATCGGCCCGATAACAACCATCATCCCTATCCACTTTTCCAGGGCAACCAGGGCATAACCGGTTTGACTATCTTGCCCGTCAGGTCAGAGATGACATCTGCCCAGGAAGTTTGCACATACTGGTATTTGACCCCGAGGTGCTTGGAAAATAAATGCATCACTTCAACCGACAGGCCATTGCCGGTGCCGGTCACAAAGTTGGCGTAGGGAACGCCAAGGTGACGCAGAACACCTCGTTCTCTGATTGCTTCAAGATCATTTTGCTCGGCCGAGGCAGAAACCGCTACAGCCAACAGAACCATTAAGATAACCCATATTTTTTTCATAATAACTCCTTTTATAGCAGGGATAGTTTATGCTTTTTTGCCTTTTGTCAAGATAAAGATAAAACTTTTCTGGGAAAAACAGGCACGAATGATATATCTTGCAAGATTGCCAAGTCCAGCTTTCTCATCAGGTTCTATTCTGTCACTGTATACATGAAAGCTTCGAATGATACCAGGAAAAAAGGTTCTCAATACCCCCCATGCCCTATCGGACACAACCAAAGAGATAACCGACAGTGTACTGGATTTAACCTGGACATTGGGTGAAAGAATATATATTATCTTTCGCAATGACAATCAGTTTAGAAGGGGAAAAATCATGGACCAAGAACAACTAAGTCGTATTGAACTCATCGAAAGATTGGAAAATCCGGTGACTTCCCAAAAATACCGCTTCAAAATATTGATCTGGCAACAGATTGTCATATGGACCAAAAGGATTAAACGCCTGTTTGACCTGTTGCTTACCATAATTTCCTTAGTTCTGCTCTCCCCGGTGTTTCTGGTCACTGCCCTGGCAATTATTCTTGAAAATCCCGGTCCTGTCTTTTACAGTCAGGTTCGGGTGGGCAAAGACGGGCGTCATTTTAAATTCTTCAAATTCAGGTCCATGGTGGTGGATGCTGATAAAAGAAAAGAAGAACTTGCTGCCCTGAACCAATCGGAAGATGGCGTAATTTTCAAAATGAAGGATGATCCGCGCATTACCCGGACCGGAAAATTTATTCGAAAATACAGTATTGACGAACTGCCGCAGTTGATTAATGTTCTTGAAGGAACCATGAGCCTTGTAGGCCCTCGTCCCGCACTTCCCGAAGAAGTACGGCAATATACCCTGGAACAGCGTAAAAGACTTCATGCCATCCCCGGGATCACCGGAATCTGGCAGGTCAGCGGTCGCAGTGACATCCCTTTTACAGGACAGGTCCAGCTCGACCTTGCTTACATAAGAAGTACCAGTCTGTTCACCGACATCACTATCCTTTTAAAAACCATTCCCGCTGTATTTGCAGGGAAAGGAGCCTATTAAATTTAATGAATATCGAAAGCATGACTAAAGGCGACACTGTCACCGTCAAACTTCTTGGCCGACTGGATGGAGAAAACCCTGGTAATCTCCGGCGGGTAATAGCTCAGATGCTGGTGGAAAATGACCGCATGGTCGTTGATTGCAGCAAACTTGAGTACATGAATTCAGAAGGGCTGGGCGCCCTGATTTCATGCCTTAGAATCGCGATTTCAAGCGGCGGGGACATCCGGCTTGCCGAAGTCATGCCATCTGTTAAAATAATGCTGGAGCTGACCCGGGCGGACAAAGTATTTCAAATATATGTCACAACAGAAGATGCTGTGGCCTCCTTTAACAGTTGATCAATGCCGACTTAGAGCCAGGGAGAAGATCGATATGAAAGCACTTATTTTGCTAAAGGAAAAAAACTGCCGTTGGGTGAGGTCATTTTTTCCATCGAGACATCCTGGAATGATAACCCTTTGCAACAATTCCATTTTGGAATTCATGGTGGATTTTGCCATTCTATCCGGCTGTACCGAAATTCGGATGGTCATGGATGAACCTGGAATGGACGTGGAACAGTTTTTCAAATCTGGTTCCCGGTGGGGCGCCCGGATCTCCTACGGAAATTCCATGGATGGAGACACCCTCGGGCATATCCTGGAAAAGAATCACGCCTTTTGCAAAGACACCTCCCTCCTGATCCTGGATGGTTTTTTCTTTATAAACTATGACAAGTCCCTGGACTACAGCCAGCTGATCTCCCTCAATGAGCCAGGGATAAACCTCACATGCTCCACAGGTTCAATGTTCTACGTCGAGGACGAAGCCGCTGTTTCCAGCTTTACTCAGGACCCGGTGGATTGCCCGGAATGCAGCATTTCTCCATTGGCAACCCTCGATGATTTGCTTCAGATCAGCATACGTATCATGGAATCCGAACAGAATCACTATGTGCTTCCCGGCTATGGATCAGAAGAGGGTATGGTTATCGGAAGCAACGTAGAGATCAACCCGACTGCCCGAATTATCAAGCCGGTGATTCTGGGCAATAATGTGCGCATACTGGGTGAGACCGTGGTGGGTCCCAACGCCACCATCGGCAACAACGTCATCATCGACAGCGGCAGTCAGGTGGAACAGAGCATCATAATGGACGGCAGCTACGTGGGCCATCACCTGACCATTAAACAAAAGATCGTGGAGGGCCAACGGGTGATTGATCCGAGGTACCAGAAGACACTCACGGTGGAGGATGGATTTCTCTTCTCAAAAATGGAGACAAACCAGTCCTTTTCCATAGTCCGGACTATGATCAATCTCCTGGTGGGCCTCTGCTTGGCGGGGGTGCAGCTGATTCCCTATATCCTGCTGGGATCAATCCGGAAAATTCAGAAAGACTGGTCAGTCAAAACCACCGCCTGCTTTATGGACAGCCAGGGAACCACAAGAACATTTGACATGGTCCATAACAATCTGACAACTTGTACTGGAAAAATTTTTGCCGCACTGTCTCTGGACAAATTTCCTCTGCTGGGCAGCGTCATCAAAGGTAAACTGAGAATCGTAGGCAATCGCCTGCTGGAGGCCACCCCAAAAAACCGGAAACAATTGCATGATTTTCCGGAATATATTCCGGGGGCCTTCTTTTATTCGGAGTCGGATGGATTTGCACCTGATTCTCCGGAAGAGGAGATTTCCGAAAGATTTTATGCGGTCAACCGTACCGTTTTAAAAGATGCAATCATGCTGCTCAAGGCTTTGATTGCCAGGCTTACCTGAGGCAAGAATGACAGGTGCTATGCCAGCGGTCAAAAATCACATATTCAGTAAGAAAACCCGAAATACGGAGGGCACAACATGAAGATTACCAGCACCCAGGACAATGGCATTACAATTATCCGCCTGTCGGGGCGTTTCGACGCCACTGTGGCGGACCAGTTCAAGGAATCCGTCCAACAGCTTTGTGAAAAGGGGCTTAGCAACTTTGTCATCGATATGTCAGATGTCAGTTATATTGACAGCAGCGGCCTCGGCAGCATCATTACCTTCCTCCGAAAGATCCGCCTGGCAAAAGGAGACATTAAGGTAGCCTCCCTGAGTGACAAGGTTCGGTCCATTTTTCAATTGACACGATTTCACAGGGTCATTGAAATTTTTGATAACAGTGAATCAGCCACACTGAGCTTCAACACACTTCATGGTAAGGAATGATATCATGGATAAAATGGAATTGAAATTCTCACCGACCTTGAAAAATGCCCAGATGGGAACCATCGCTGCCGCCAAAATTGCCAGCGCTTTTTATAATCTTATCAAGAATGATGACCCGGATCAAAATTTTTCAACAGATGTGGAACTGGCCGTGGGCGAGGCCTGCACCAACTGCGTGAAATATTCCGAAAATCTGGACACGGGTGATAAAACAGTGATTGTCACATTTGAGACTGATGATGAAAAACTGGTTATCCAGGTAAAAGACCAGAATCCCGAGTTTGATTTCCACGGAGTTTCGGTGCCTGATTTCAGCGAGGTTCCGGAAGGCGGCTACGGTATCTTTATTATAAGGGAAAAGATGGATCTGGTGACCTACATGCATACAAACGGATGGAATTGCGTAACCATGACCAAATTCATTGCGTCCCCCATTATTTAAGCAGGGGGCACATCCCCAGGTGACGGCACTGCCCTTTTACTATAATTGCGACACTCCAGTGTGGCTTATTTATTTCCGCTTACCTTAAGCGGAACACGGTCCATCTTGGTCCAGAAGGCTCTTTTCAGCCGATTCTAAATCCGCTTTGATGAAAAAAAGCCGATCAACCTTTGTAACCCGAAGCATTCGCATCACACTTTCCTGGAGGTTGCAGATGACAAAACACCGGCCCCTTCCGAGCACCTGCTTTTGAAGTTTGAAAAAAAACATCACCGCATTGTTCCCGGCGAAAGAAAGCTCCTTTGCATCTATAATGCAATGTTTTCCATTCATGTTCCGCACAAGGGCAGGCAAATCCATGGCCGCCGCCTGATCAGAATCAAATTTGCCGAACAGTTGAAAAACAACACATGAGGGAGACTCTGTCCTGACATAAAAAAAACCGGTTTTAGCCCCTGCGGATGCAACGGATGCAACGGATGCAACGGATTCCACAGCTTCCTCCAGGGACTCAAAAAGGATCTCTTTGAAAAGATCCAGAACCCGTATCAGTTCAAAGGTGCGTCTCACCGGTTTTTGAAGGCTACAAAAACGCAAAGTCACTTCACCCCGGGTTGCTTGCCGGTAGAGCCTGACAAGAAATCCGATCCCGGTAGAATCCACAAATGAAACATGGCTGAAATCCAGAATAGCACTGCCCTCACCTATCTTCTCCTGAAGGTCCGGGCCGTGGCCGCCCACCCATGCGGAATCTAGCCGCTGATCAAGGGCGATGACATTCACCGGCACAGACGTGGCGTGCTCACCGGGTGAGCTGGGTGTAACGTCCCGCTTGTCCAGAGACATACGAAGTAAAAATGTTCGGTATTTCAGGTACAAAATGGAGGGAAGGATCATGGTACCGAACTTGAAAAATCCAACAAAATATCTTTTAAACAGCCGTGCCGGGTCCTGGGTTATGCGAAAAATCCATTCCAGCCCGGATCTTTGCATCCACATGGGAGCCCGCTTCACACGTCCTGTGATAAACTCATAGGTGCCGCCGATTCCGATCGCCACCCCGACCTTAAGCCGGTGCCGGTTTCTTTCAAACCACACTTCCTGCTTGGGATTTCCAAACCCCAGAAATAAAATATCAGGTCGAGCTTTGTTCACGGCATCCACAACGGCCCGATCATCTTCCTCCGCATCCGCCATCTTCCGGCCCTGAATATGCACAAAGGGAGCGCTGCACCCGGCGACTATAAGGCCGGGGGCTATTTGTTGCAAATGTTCTGCAGCCTTTTCAGCCACATCACCACTCCCCCCCAGGAAATAGACTGACCTGCCCCGCTTTGCCGCCTCCCTGGCCAGTGCGGGCACCAGGTCGGCACCTGCCACACGCTCTTTCAGGCGGGTACCAAGCAGCCTGGCAGCCCATACCACAGGCATGCCGTCGGCGGTAACCATTTCCGCTTTCCGCAATATATCGAGAAGTTCGGGGTGGGCGGTCCGACCCGGAACCCAGGAGAGGGTGTTGACAATAAAATCGACGTTAACCGTGGCCACATACCGGGGATCATTGTCCATGGCATGACAATCGATCATGTGAAAAATATCCCTGACGGCATCGGAAAGGGTCAGGTTGTCCACCGGCACCCCGAGTATCAATCCTGTTTCTGTGTTCACAGTAATGCCTTTTTCCGGCCATGGGGTAAAGATGAGGAGAGTAAGCGCTGTGTCATCATGGTCCGAAGTCTTTGGTGGGGAAACTCTCCCGAACCTGTGTAAAAGTCCTGTTTGATCTTATCGAACATAAAAAACTCCCGGGGCATGCAAATTTAAAGATAACTAGCTGGGATTTGTATGATATTATCTGCCATCATTTCAATTTTTTCCGAATTATTCACCAGGATACCAAATTTTGCTCCAGTTTCCGTAAGAAAAGTTTTTAAAGACCCAAGCATTCGCTGATTTAGTTTGGTACCCAATTTAATCTCAATGGGAATAAATCCAAATGGGCCGTCAATAATTAAGTCTATCTCTGCTTTGTCACGGGTTCTATAAAAATTAAAATCAATCCCGGACTTTAGCGTACTTTGAAACCCCCTGATAATCTCTTCTATGACAAAAGATTCAAATGAAGTGCCTGCTGAAGGATGAATGAGAAGCCTGTCAATTTCATCCACTTTGAGCAGATGATGGAGAATGCCCTGGTCTCGGAAAAATCCTTTCGGCATTTTTTGAATCTTTTTCAGGCTGTTTTTTTCAAAGCACCGTAAGTTCCGCCAAAGAAAAGTGTTGTGAAGTATCTCCAGGTATTCCCTGGTTGTCACAGAGCTGACCTCTAGCGCCCTCGCTATGGAGGATTGATTTATAATCGTGCCGGAATGATACGTCAGACTCTGGATAAAAAGTCTGAAATTGTGAGTATTGAGACGTGGAAAAAGGCGTTGGATATCACGGCGGATATAATCTGAAAAATATTCATCCATCCAGAGCCCGTAAAAAAGCGGGTTTGTTTTTCCCTTTATCCTGGGCTCGGGATAGCCACCCAGCAGCCAGTGTTCATAAACTTGATTAATGGTGATCAAAGCCTTTAGATCCAACAGATCTTCTGGTTCAGTCGAGCGTTGTATTAAGGCCTCATAAATGGTCGGCAGGGGTTTGTCATAAAACTCCACCATTTTGAACGGCCAAAGTTCAATGGTGGCAATCCGTCCGGCAAGGCTCTCAGACAAGCCTCTGACGATTTCAGGAGAACTTGAACCGGTCAGCAGAAAACGACCGCAGGCTTTTCTATCCTGATCAATAATTCCGCGCAAAACTTTAAACAAGTCTGGAAACTGTTGGGCTTCATCAATAATAATTTTATCGCGCTGCCGGGTGAAAAACCCAAGAGGATCGCCGGTAATCAGTTGGTAATCATCAGGTCGCTCTAAATCGTAATATTTCCAGTCCGGATACACAGCCCTGACCAGTGTGGATTTTCCACATTGCCTGGGTCCGATCACTGCTACGCAGGGAAACATTTCCATGAGCGTCACAATTTTATTGGCCATAAGCCGTTTTTTATCCATCATTTTTAAACACTATCTTTAATAAATCCGGGTGTCAATGAAAATTTAGGATCATGACTATGTTGATTTTGCCCGTTGGATCATAAACAAACATCTATATAGGGTCTAAAAAATACCTTCGGCTTGAGTCTTACTTGGTGTCAATCAAATTGAGTTGAGGGATTACAGGTGTCCTATATTCAAATTCAGTCATATTTTTCAGAGTTATAAAAAGTTTTTAGCTCTTTCTTGACAAAAGGCAAAAAAGCATTTACTTATCCTTCTGGAAAGTCAATGTAACAGGGCCGGAAAACCTTGCCCGAAGCGTTGAAAAACATGGCGGAAAACGGGTGCACATATCAGCCGACTATGTGTTTGATGGTAACAGAAAAGTCCCAGACCCCTATAATGATATAAAATAAATTATTATGGACAAACTGATATTACTTCCTCTCATAATCAGCGCTATAATGCTGCTTGACCGGGAACCCAAAGAAGTTTTTATCCTGGTCTTTTTGCCGTTTCTGACCCTGCTTCCGGTCTATTTTGATACCAAGCTGGTGAGTGGAATCCCTGAAGTTACCTTCTGGTCCGCTGCCCTGATCCCTGTCCTGGCCGCATGGACATATAGAAATTTTGAAGGCTATTCCTTTCACTGGATGGATCTCGTTGTCCTGTCATATATAGGTGTCATTTTTTTAGGGCAGTGGTCAAATAGCACCTATAAAGAAGCGCAGAAAATTCTTTTCAACAACATGATGGCCATTTATTTCCCCTATATCATGGTACGGGCTTTTTGTGAAAACCGCGACACCCTGGTCAGGATTATACACATAATGACCCTTTTGGGGGCATTTATTGCTTTTTTCAATATGCTTGAATTTAGACTGTTCACCAATTATTTTGATGAAATCTTGCGGAGACTTTGGCCCCGTTATGTGATGTGGGATACTGGAATGGTTATGATCAGGTGGGGATTTAAAAGAGCGCTTGGACCTTTTTCCCATCCGATTGTGGCCGGCTATTTTTTTGCTTTAATGGCCCCCCTTGCCGTCTGGTGTTATAATCAAAATCACTACCGGAATAAAAATTTTGGTAGGCTGGTCGTAATGTTAAATATCATCGGTCTCTTTGTTTCTCTTTCCAGGGCGCCCATGATCGGTTTTATACTTGGGTTAGGTATCATTTACTATGGATGGTCCGACAAAAAAGCCGCCATCGGAACATTTCTCACGGTGTTACTCAGTTGTTCGCTCATTGTAATCATTCCGAAATTTATTAAATATGCTTCAGTGACAAGGGCCACCGCCAAAACAGTTGATCAGCGAAATGTTGCCTATCGGAAAGAAATGTGGGAAGCTTATTTTGAAGTTGTCCTTGAACGGCCATACCTTGGCTGGGGCCGTTTTACAGTACCTGTCTTAAAGGGGATGGACTCTATCGATTCTGAATACCTGGGGGTCGCACTCGCGTCAGGAATTATCGTGGTGTTTTTTTACCTTGTATTTCTATTGTTCATGCTGTCCAGGCTGTTAAAATTTGCATTCAGCATGCCCCACGACGACCCATGGGGACGACTGGCCTGGTGTTTGATCGCCGGATGGTGTACTGCCATATTTACACAGGCAACCGTCTATTCAGGTGCACAGACAGTGCAATACCTGTTCATGCTGGGAGGCGTCGGCCAGGTGCTGATTCTGACAACACCTGCACAAAAATTGTTTTCTCAAAAACATGACCGGCCGGTTCAACCCGCCTATATCGGATACGGTTTTGGTTTTACAAGAGTTGTTTAGGAGTTTGAATTTGATGAGGACTTTTTTAGACATAAAACGTTCATTGCTATTATTTATTTTTTGCGTTTTCTGCATGGCAGCATGCCAGAAAGAACTGCCTCAGGTTGTGAGTGACGGCAAGTTTGAAGTTGAATCATTCAATACAGAATTACCGTTTGCAACCCCGGATGTGATAAAGGTGCATGAAAAAAATTTATTACAGGAGTATTATATCGGACCTGGTGATGTCATCAAACTTGATATATGGAACAGGCAGAAACTTTCCGGTGAACATATAGTCGGTCCCTATGGTAAAATCACCCTGCCGATGCTCGGAAGTTTTAAAATAAGCGGTTTGAACCGAAAAACAGCTGCTGAGCAGATAAAAGACCGCTACCTTCCGCTTTACAGCGATCCCATCGTCACCGTTAAAATATTAAAATACCTGAACAACAAGGTATATGTCCTGGGAAGGGTGGCCAACCCGGGCGTTATTCATTTCAGCGGCAGCGGAACGCTGCTGGAAGCCCTTGCCATGTCCGGCGGTCTGCCGACCCGGGACAAAACAATATTTCTTTCAAAATGTTACATCGTGCGCGGAAAGAATCAGATCATATGGATTGACCTGCTTCAACTCCTCAATAAAGCGAATATAAAATTGAATATACAGCTGGCCAATAATGATATCATCTATATTCCCGAATCGATGGATGCCGCTGTTTTTGTAATGGGTGAAGTCCGGCATCCGGGTTCTTACCAGGTTCAGACAACCGGTCTTTCCGTGTTGGATGTGATTAATCTGGCTGGCGGTCCTACTGAAAACGCAAATGTTTCAAACATACGTCTTATTCGTGATTTAAAGGAGCAAAGAGGGAGCAGGATCATCAATCTTGACCGGATGCTCCATGATAATGACATGTCGACCAATTATCTTTTAAGAGATAATGACATACTGTTTATACCCCAGAAAGGCATTGCAAAATTCAATTATTATTTGAGACAGATTGACCCGTTCATGAGGACATTTATAAGCGGCGCACTGATTAATAACGCATTAAATGAATAATTGACAGGATAATTTTATGACCGACAACCCAAGTTTACTCCCCCAAAATTTTAAAATCCCGAGCAAGCCGATTGATCCGATTGGGAGTGTGCTGGGAAACCTGCCCATGATTGCTGTTGTCATAACAACCTGCCTTTTACTGGGAATTACCGCAGTCTTTTTAAAAGTAAAACCATCATACATGGCGGAAGCCATCATTAAAATAGAACCTGTCATTCCAAAAATATTGTACGGCAAGGAGGAAGCCTCTATCACCCCTTACTATGATGATTTTGTAAACACGGAGATCAATATTGTCAAAAACTACCAGGTGCTGTCAAAAGCCCTTGAAACCTATGAAGAGGATGGCTTTAAATGGATCCTTCCAGAAGAGGCTTTTCACAATGGGGTGGGACGATTAACAGGCCAGCTTAATGTGGTGCAAAGGAGAGGTACCCAGCTTTTTTCAATTTCTATGTTCAGCCGCAAAAAAGAGGGGCTGGCCGAATTGATTAATGCTGTTGTTAATGCTTATCTATCTTCAATTAGTCATGAACTCCTGAATAAGGATATTTCAAGGCTCTCCTTTCTCAAAAAAAGAAAAGATACCATCGAAAAATTATTGATTGAGAATTATGCGGTGCTGCAAAAAATGTCTGCAAAATATGCGGTAGGCATCACTGATGAAAAAAATATATACGTTTACCTCCAGGCCATAGTCGATTTGACCCAGCAACTGGTGAAAGCAACGTCTAAAAGGATTCAGGTTGAATCCAAATTAAAAGAGCTGGAAAAGCAGAAAGAAGCCCTGAAAAAACTGGATATCTCAGCTGATATTGATGAATGGGTTGAACAGGACTGGTCAATAAGAGACAACCGGATTCAGCTCTCCCGCAAACTCCAGGATATGCGCCTCATTCTTGCTGGTGTCAAAAAGAACCATCCGGACCGTAAAGAGTACGAGGATAATTTGGAGAAACTTTACGAAGTGCAGGAGAATCTGATAAAAAGAGCTCGGAAAGTCAGTGAAAAAGTAATTCGTGGCAAACTCCTTTCTGATCAGAACAAAAAAATTCTCGAATTGCAAACAGACTACGCGGCAGCGCTGAGTACGGAGAAAAAGCTCAAATCTGAATTAATGACGTCTGAAAAAAAAGCAACCGATGTGAATACACAGATGATGAAGGCATCAACACTTCGAAAAGAAGTTCAGCGTCTGCAGGATTCTTTACTTAGAATAGATGGCCGTATTGACGAGATCGAAGTGGAATCTCGATCTCCTGGAAGAATTATCTTAATATCAAAGGCAAGACCGCCGGAAGAGCCTTCAGGCAACAAAAAGCCCAAACTGATAATCATTGTTACAATTTTCAGCTTAGCTGCTGGTATCGGATACAGTATCATCAGGGACAAGCTTGACGACAAAATTCATTCAACCCATGATATCAGCAGAGTACTTGGATTCCCAGCCACCGGACACATCATGGAATCAGGACAGGATTTTAAAAAGCTTAACTCCTCATTCAGTGCTCTTATAGACACACCCTTTTCTCAGCTTGGTGAACAATTCAAGGACATAGCGTTTGCCCTGTCCAGGGAGCAGGAACATCACAAATCCAACATTTTTACCTGTTTTTCCCTAATGCAGGGACAGGGCACATCGACATTTATCACCAATACCCTGATCGCACTGAAAGGCCCCCCTCAAAAAAAACTGCTTCTGGATCTTAATATCTGGAACCCGGTCTCACGCTTCCTTTTTCCAAATGCTAAGGATGGTTTGTGGGAAGTACTTGAAGGAGAGCGAGATTTAAAGGAAGTTATTGTAACTAACAGCAAATACCCCTTCCATATTCTCCCTTTTGGAAACGGGTCTAAAAAAAACAAAAGCTTATTCCAGGAAATAGGCTTAGAATCCATGATCGAAGCCCTTCGCCTGGATTATGATTATATCATGATCGATTCCCCTCCGTTTTTTTTGACAACAGATTCAAAGATGCTGGCCAGCTTAGCGGATGTGGTACTGCTAATTGTAAGGGCACATGAAGTCACGGAATCGGAACTTTTCAGGGCTGTTAAACTCCTGGATAAAATTAATATCAAGGTGGTTTCCGTGGTTTTGAACCGAGTCATGTTTCAACGGGGCAAGTATTATAAAAAGACCATGGAAAAATACTATAGCCTCACCAATCCTTCAAATGAGGAAAGACCTTCATGAAACTGATTGATAAAATATATCTGAAACTTTTTGTAAAAAGTGGGTTTGCTTACGCGGAATACTTGAAAAAAAAAGGAACTTTTCAATCTCAGGGAGAACATACATTCATTTCGAAGGCCGCTGAAATTCCAGATCCTTATTTGACAATTATCGGTGATAATGTATGGATCACTGCAGGCTGCAGGTTACTTTGTCACGACGCATCGGTGATCATGATCAACCTGAGAAACAACAGCCATTTAGACCGGGTGGCCCCTATCATTATCGGCAGCAACTGCTTTCTTGGCAACAATGTGATTGTACTGCCAGGTGTCACCATCGGCAAGAACACGATCATAGGCACGGGATCCGTGGTGACAAAAAATGTGCCTGATAATTCTATTTACGCAGGGAATCCGGCCCGATTTATTTGCAGATTTGAAGACTATGTACAAAAAATCGAAAAGAAGACCCTCACTTATCCATGGCATCATTTATTAACAAAACATGAACAGCATGTGTTTGATGAAAATTTGGAGAAAAAGTTAAAAGCCGAAAGAAGAAAACATTTTTTTGACATCCAACTTTAATAAAAGTATATAAGGATCAAATGACCAATAATTTAAAAATAGCCTTTGTTTCTTCTACCGATCCCGGCGATAGGCGGTAAGGGTTCCCATAATGGAAGTGATAGGTTTTTAAAATTGAAAATAACAGACAAGGACAATATTGCCAAAACTGTTACCAAGAACTCGATTTATACAATAGTATATAATGTCTGGTACTTAGGCAGCCGGATCGTCATTACACCATTTATTCTTTATCATGTTTCCATTGAAGAATATGGATTATGGTCATACTGTTTTGTGGTTTTAAGTTATCTCGCACTGACAGCTTTTGGTTTTAACAATACCTACATAAAGTACGCGGCAGAGTACCGGTCCAGAAATGAAAACACAAAACTCAATGAACTGATCTCAACAGGCATGATTTCCATGGTCATATTTTCAATTGTGCTGTTTTTACTGTTTCTGCTCGTGCTTCCTCATCTGATGAATCTGCTCGGAATTGATATTCAACTGCATGAAACGGCCAAGGGCCTTTTAACAGGAACAGCGGCTATTTTTGTATTTAATTTCACGCTGGCAGGCTATCAAAGTATTCTTGAAGGAGAGCAAAAAATTGCCCTGGTTAAAAAAATTCATCTGCTGGCATCAGTGCTGGAAATCTTCCTCATTGTCTTGTTTTTTAAAATCGGTTTAGGCGTGTATTCACTGCTGTGGGCATATGTTGTCCGATTTTCACTCATCATTGTCCTGAGTATATTCTTTGCTTACAGGGTGTTTCCTTTTCTTCAGGTCAGGATTTCAAATTTCAGCAAGGAGGCATTTAAAAAATTTGTAGGATTTGGCAACCAGATGACTCTGTTGGGATTTCTATCTCTTTTCATCAATTCGATAGACCGGATATTATTGACAAAAATACTTCATCTTGAGGCGGTAGGTTTCTACGAAGTAGGCCGCAAACTGCCCAATATCGGCCTGATGCTCCCTGCCTCGATTGCCGGCACTATGATGCCGGCAGCTTCTCACCTAGATGGTAGCGAACAGCACGAAAGGCTGAAAGAAATTTATCTTGCTTCAACCAGATATCTGGTAATGTTTTCCAGTATTATGTATGCTTTTCTGATTTTTTTTGCCGCTTATTTAATAGAGGTCTGGATCGGGGTAGGTTATTCAAAGGCTGTTCCGGTCATGCAAATATTAGGCATAGGAACATTTGCCAACCTGTTTACGGGGATCGGCACGGCCTTTGTCCGCGGGATCGGGAAACCCGGCTATGAAATAAAGTACATGGCGGTTTCATCAATTCTGATTTTAATGCTGTCGCCGCTTTTGATTTATTATCAGGGGATAATCGGGGCGGCCTTGGCTTATTGTATTGCGCAAACAATTGGGTCCGTCTATTTCTTGTTTATGGCCAATCGTCTTTTTACGATTCCCTGGGGCAGATTCATTCATCAGGTTTGCCCGCCAGCCGTTTTGATATTCCTGTTAGGGCTTCCCCCTTTATTCCTATGCCAATTTTTATGGGTCTATACTGATGGATCAAGATGGACCGGGCTTTTTGTGCTGGGAATATCATTCGGATTATACATGCTGCTAGTTTTTTTTACGGTAGTATTAATTCAGGAAAAGATGTTTTCCCTTGAGGAAAGATCGAGAATATCAGCCCTGAAACTGCCGGGTTCCTTAAATACCGTCTGGTCGAAACTGTGGAGGTCGGTTTGAAACATAAAATTCTTTTCATCATGACCCGTCCGCTTGTGTTATGGTTCAAGCTGATCCGCCCGGTAGTAAATAGCTGGAACAAAATTTATTATACTGCAAGACTGAATGCTAAAGTAAAAAATATGGATTTTTCAGTTCAGTGTGACGGTCCTGTGTTCGTTATCGGTACTGGAAAAATATCTCTGGGAAGCCGTTGCCGGTTGGGGAACGATACACAACTGACAACAATGGAAACAGGAAGAATTCATATTGGAAACGATACAAGGATTAACCGGGGCACGACCATCGTATCCTATGCGGAAGTAACTATTGACGATTTTACAATTATCGGTGAATATGTGACCATAAGGGACGCCAATCACGGTTTAGACCTAAGTGAACCCATGCGGTTTCAGCCCCATACTTCAAAACCGATCAATATCGGCCGGGATGTATGGATAGGCAGGGGGGTCTGTATATTAGGCGGTGTAACCATAGGAAAAGGATCCGTTATCGGCGCAAACAGTGTGGTGAATAAAGACATACCTCCTTTCTCCATTGCTGGCGGCGTTCCCTCAAGAGTTATCAAGACAAGAGCATGAGAAAAAAAATGAATAAAATAGCATATCTGGCCCCTGAGATCCCCGCGCTGTCAGCTACCTTTGTGTACAACGATATCCTGCAGCTTGAAGATATGGGTTTTGAAGTGATCCCGTTGTCCGTCCATGTACCCGGGCATGTTGCAATGGAAAAATCGGTTGCCGGACTCGCTGGCAAAACCCGTTATCTGTACCGGGAGTCTAAAATGACTTTGTTTGGCGAGAACCTGTGGATGCTGGCCAAACGTCCAGCAGGCTACCTTGCAACGTGCTTAATGGCCCTTAAAGATGCGAAAAATGTCGGCATGTTCAGCCACATTGGAAAAGGGCTGATTTACAGATTTCTTGTGGGGGCTAAAGTGGCAAAAATTCTCATGGAAGAAGGTTGCGATCATCTTCATGCAAATTTTGCCCACATCCCTACAGACATTGCAATGTATGCCTCTTGTATGTCTGATATCCCGTTCAGCTTTGTTTCTCACGCCAATGATCTGTTTGAGAGGGGCTGGCTGCTCAGGGAAAAGGTGGATCGGTCTTTATTTTCCGTGACCATTTCAGATTATAACAGACAATTCCTAGCCGATCACGGCGCATCAAAAGAAAAAATTCATGTAATCCACTGCGGCGTTGATTCAAGTTCCTTTGGTATTTTTCAGAAAAAAATCATTAAATCCCCGCCCAGAATCGGCACACTGGGGCGGCTGGTGGAAAAAAAAGGAGTTGATGTCCTGATTAGCGCCTGTCATATTTTAAAGCAAAAAGAGCTACCGTTCAGCCTAGAAATTGCCGGAAACGGGCCCCTTGCTGTAGAGCTCAAGCAACGGGTAAGCAAGTTGGGACTTTCCAGTCAAATTCAGTTCAAAGGGCCAGTATCACACGATCTTGTTCCAGGCTGGCTGAGTAAACTTGATCTTTTTGTCCTTCCCTGCAAACAGGATAAAAAAGGAGATCAAGACGGTATTCCCGTGGTGCTGATGGAGGCAATGCTGACAGGAACAATGGTCGTTTCCACCAAAATTTCAGGGATCCCGGAACTGGTGCAAAACGGGCAAACCGGATATATTGTCGAGCCTAATGATCCCACAGCGCTGGCTGAAGCCATTGAAACGGCCATGCAAGATGATTCAGTAAAAATGTCTATTCAAAAAAATGCAGTAGCCAAAGTTTGTGCGGACTTTGATTTAAATAAAAATATTAAAAAACTTGCGAATCTTTTAAAGGAATAAATATCATGAAAAATGAAAACAGGCGTTATGTGATTATTTCACCTGTGAGAAATGAGGAAAAATATTTGCTCAGGACCATTAAAAGTATGATCAACCAGACGGTGACGCCTACTGAATATATACTTGTGGATGATGGCTCAACTGACAAAACACCGGATATCATTAAAGAAGCAGCAAAAGTCCATCCGTGGATTCATTATGTAAAACGGCCAGATCGGGGTGTCAGGAAAGTCGGACCGGGTGTGATTGAAGCATTTTATGACGGTTATAAAGAAATTCGCACAAACGAGTATGATTATATTGGAAAGATGGACGGAGACTTGTCTTTTGGGCCCTTATACTTTGAAACACTGTTTAAAAAATTTGAAAAAGACCCGAACCTTGGCGGCGCAAGCGGAAAACTGTTTCTCGATCTGGATGATGGGAAACTGATAGAGGAAAGGCATGCTGATGAAATGGTGGTTGGCGGTATGCAATTTTACAGATACAAGACTTTTAAAGATGTCGGCGGATTTGTCTGCCAGGTAATGTGGGATGGCATTGTTTATCACCGCTGCCGCATGGAAGGCTGGCGAACAAAAAGCTTTAGTGATCCCGAATTGATGATTCATGATCACCGGCTGATGGGCTCTTCCTATAAAACTATTTACCATGGGCGCATGCGCTGGGGATGGGGACAGTATTTCATGGGTACGCACCCTTTATATATTTTGGCTATAGGAGTTTACCGTATGAAAGAAAAACCTTTTATTGCCGGTGGGTTACTGATCGTGGCAGGATATCTTTCCGGGTGGTTAAAAAAATCAAAAAGATACGATTTCCCGGGATTCAGAAAATCACTTCATGCCTGGCAGTTTGAACGTATAAAACTGGGCAAACGCCTGGAAAAAATCCCGCAGACGTCAGTTGAGGGTTAAACAATAAGAACCATATCACCCACCGGTCCTGAAAAGAAACCATCTTCAGACCTTAACCAAAAATCGGTACCGGCACCGATACGTGTGGTGGATTTGGCCATTCCCGTAAGGCTCATTAAAGAACGTATTTTCATCAGATTGCATGTTGACAGGGAATTGGTTCATAGCGAAAGTGAAATAACATTAACAAAAAGTCAAAGAATACTTAATTCAACATTACTATTCTTTATCCTGCTTATGATGCTTTTAATCGTTTTAGCAGGAATTATATTTTTAAGTTATTTAATCAAAAGTGCTGCAGGAATTGATTTTTTCTCGGATGCACATTTAATATCCTCATTAGGAGTATGGTTTGAATGGTAAAAAACCAAGAATTGGTGTAGTCATTATCGGTATCAATGTAGAAAAATATTTGTCGGATTGTATTCAATCCGTCCAGTCTGCAGCATACCCGCAGGATCGCATTGAAATCGTCTATGTTGACGGGGGATCGAGAGATAACAGCCTCGATGCGGCCTGGGACTTTGAAGGGGTCAGGGTTGTTGAACTCAAGGACCGTCATCCCACCCCCGGCAGAGGGAGGAATGCGGGCTGGAAACTACTTAATACCCCTTTGATTCAATTCCTGGATGCGGATACTATTTTGGAACCTGACTGGTTTCAAAATGCCCTACCTGAATTGAATGGTTCGACCGCAGCAGTCTGCGGCGGCAGACGGGAAAAATATCCTGAAAAAAATAATTACCATGTGCTCACCAACATGGAA
>Ga0307987_1000443_pt1 | contig 24959 bp, 13 predicted proteins | sample EllFjometagen181_FD_203157 | JGI IMG/M metagenome (GOLD analysis project Ga0307987, IMG submission 203157) | Marine microbial communities from Ellis Fjord, Antarctic Ocean - #181 | ecosystem: Environmental > Aquatic > Marine > Unclassified | place: Southern Ocean | collected 2014-10-08 | reverse complement strand
CTCCTGCTTCTTTTAATTTTGGCAGGTACTCCTGTGGATTGCGGCCTGCAGTTTCTACAATTTTTACACCATTATCAATAATAGCGTTTATATAACCCTGATAATCAGGCGAACTGACTGTTGGCAGAAATGTCAGATTTACCCCGAATGGTTCATTCGTTATTTCCCGGCATCGTACGATTTCCCCGGCAAGGTCCTTTGGCGTTTTCTGAGTCAAAGCGGTGATAATCCCAAGCCCTCCAGCATTCGATACTGCCGCAGCCAATTCTGCAAAGCTCACATAGTGCATACCGCCTTGAATAATGGGGTGCTTGATGCTAAAGAGTTCTGTTATACGTGTCTTCATAGATCATTCCTCCAAAATCATGAGAGCAGTACTCTCTTTAAAAAGATAGAACTTATTGGAACCATTTCATGATGGATGAAGCTCGGCCTAAAAACAAGTAAAAACATACTTTTTGATTCTCCATAGCCCTCTGTATAGGAATACTAATGAACTATTTTTCAGTCTGGTAAAAGTCATAGATATGATCCTTAACTCCAACAAACCCAATGCACCTAATTTCACCTAAACCCATACAGACTTTTTTTAAATTTTCTTAAAAAAGGATTTGTATTATGCCGATACCAGACCATAAAAATTATCCTTTTTCTTTCCATGTGATAGACATTAAAAAAATTGACCCCTCTCCCTATCAACACCGCAAATATTTTGATGAAGAAAGATTAAGAGAGTTCAGCGCAAGTATTGTACAGGATGGATTGATTGAACCCATTATCGTCCGACTGCAACAAAAAGACAGGTTTCAGCTTATTGTAGGAGAACGAAGGCTCAGAACAATTAAAAATTACACGGATATGACGAATATCCAGCCAAAAATCGTAGTCGTTGATGATCTTCAGGCAAGAAGAAGAAGTTCTGCAGAAAACCTTTTACGAGAAGATTTATCAGTCATAGAAACCATTGAATCAACCCTTGAAATTATTGATGTGGAAATGAGCAAAGAGCCTGAGTATTTGACGGTAGGTAAAACACCCTTGAAAGGGTGGTAAAAGTGCTTAAAAAGTTAGATTCCATATGGGTTAGCAAAAATATGGGCTCTCTGATTTCCAAGGTGACTCTACCGGTTCCACAAATATGTGGAACCGGTAGAGTCAATTTTCAAAAACCTCCCTAAACAGTTGAAATGGAAGTCTTTTCTGGTTCATGATCTACTTTTATTAACCGACATTCCCTCAAAAGTTCAAAAAGCATCTATAAAACACGGTCTGAACAAAGCGCAAACAAAAAAAGGACGATCATCAATACGAATTTTCCACTGAAATTAAAGTCGCATTGATGACACGTCTTGGCATCCCTCTTACTCGTATAGCTCAACGGTTAAATATCCACAGAGAAACTATTTCAAAATATGCTCAAAAAAACAATGAACTTTTCAACAAAATGCTTCAGGATTTTAAAAATGGGTCAAGTACCCTTAATTTAAATATACAGTTTGAACCATTCCAACCAAGCGTATTGTTTCCAAGGATACTATGATGTGGTCAATAAAAACGGACACTTTTCTTAAGCTGCTTTTTTTAATTGCCACAATTTTTCATATCCTTTTGGACTGATATTGCCCAAATAAGAATGCTGTCTTTTATTATTATAAAAAATCTCGATATAATCAAAAATATCTTTTCGAGCTCCTTCTCTTGTTCTGGAATAAGTAAAGAAAACTCTTTCAATTTTCAGGCTTGCAAAAAAATAAAAAGGCCTGTCAAATGTATCTCCAATTAAATGTAATTGGTTCTTGGATAATTTGGTTATGCCTTTTTCCATATATCGTAATTTCTATATCAATTTACCCTCATTCCCTCCTTACCCTTAACTCGGGAAAAACAGATAAGTTTTTTAATAAATTAGGTATTTATACTTATTGACGAACCAATTAGAATTTACTAAATCATCTTAGAGACTTTACAGTCTTGGAACTTAAAATTTCACCATTGATTCCAGATATTGCTTTATAAAGACCTCAAATCTGTATTTGGAGACTTCACAGCAGTAGAGTATTCAAGCTGTAGCTTGTATTTCGGTAAAACCTCGCCAGCTTGAATTTTTTAGGAGGAAAAAATGATATATAGGAAACCCGTTACAACCTGGATTATCTGCCTTGTAATTTTAGTCGGGCTTTCCAGTCTATCCATTGCTGAAGAAAAAGCAATTCCAAGAACAACTTCTGATGACACGGGTATTCTGATAAAGTCACCCGGGACAAAGGTCAGCAAAACTTTGAGCAGCAACAGCAGGCAGCCTGTGTTTTATGCCCAGGGATGGATTTGTGGTGTGGGAGAGCCGTTTAACAAGGTCATGTCTGATATTGTCAATTTAAAATTATATACCCGGCAAATGGAAAAATGGATACAAGCTCTTGAATATGCTCTCAAGCTGTCTGATAAAAATGAATATGGAATATTCTTTCAAAAAACAAAACAATTGTTAAAGGAAAATCTGGTGTCCGGAAAAATCGGCGCAACATTATTAAAACCTCTGAAATACAGTTCGCTTTTAAAAAAAAACAGTTCGCTTTCCAATGCCCTGAACGTCCTTAAACTTCCCCTAACCACTGCCCAAGAAGACTATGAACCTTTTCGAAAAAAACCTCAGACCCTTTTTACTTCAGGAGTAAACCTGTCTGAAAAAAGAAGAATGAAACCTACCAACATTGCTAGTACTGACGGTAAGGAATTGGGGCAAGAACAGGTCTTTCGCATGGGTGACTGCCTTGACTCAGCCAGGATAAACGCTCTGACCGAGGCCTTGTTTCAGACTATAGATGAAGCGGATAAAGCCTTTGCCGCCATTGAAGAAAAAATGGATGCCATTGAGGAGAGAAAAGATCATCAAAGAATATTGCAGGATATAACATCACAGGAACTTTAATATGCTTAATTTTTGTCTAAAACAATTCAGATCTCTTTTTTTACTTCACTTTTTATTGCTCCTGTCATTTACTGCTGTTTTCCCGTCCACCCTTATGGCGAAAGAAGCCGTGCTTCAATCCGATTCCGCCTATGAAACATTATCCAAAGAAGAGCTTGAAAATAAAATTATCAGCCTTGATGGCCGTATAAAGCAGGTTCCATGCTCCAGGCCTCGGGAACTGATGCAGGGCCTAATAGAAATCGGTGATCATTACCGGGCTCTGGTTAAAAAACGGGATAATCTTTACAGCGGAGAATTGGAAAAACAGTTTGAGGGACTCAAGCAGTTTCTTGTAATCAATGACCCTAAAAATAATTTAGTACCGGGGAAATTTGCTGCTGCCTATTATGAGTTGCTCAAAAAAGGAACTGCCCTGGGCGTATTCCGTGATCCTGCCACCCTGACTGGAGACTTGCCAAAAGGTTTCAGAGAGGCAGGCGTTGGCCTTCCTAAAATTGCCACCCATGGCCGGCAATGGATTAACCTTGAAATGTCAGGGCAAGAAGCGCAAGAGGCAAGCGAATGGATGGACAAAGTGTTTTTCAAGGAAGGTCAGACACAGGACCAGTCCGTTGAAAGCATCAACAATGCCTATGACAAAATAGATCAGGGCTGGGGAAAAGCCAGAACAGAATATATTAAAATGCTTTCCACAGATATCTCCGATGCCCAGGCGCTTGCCACAGAACTTGCCGAAAAGCTGACGGAAATGGTCAAGGACTATGAAGAAAAGCGTACCGAGATTCGGTCCATTGCCGATGAACGGGACGAAGCAGGAGAATACCTGTATGAACATTGCATCGGAGAACTGACTATACCCACATCCTGGGTTTCCGTGGAACAGGATTACAACCAGCTTGAGTGGCTTGATAAACGTGCCAGACTTTTTTACGAACCCGGGGCTGAAGGGACAACAGAAGCCCTTCCCGGTATGGGATACCGCTTTTTATCCCCTACAGAGTATCGCTGGGACAAACCAGAACTCAGAGCAAAGGATGCAGCAGCAGCCAAAAAACAGATCGCAATTGAATTTCCACTGCATTTGCCGGAATTCAAATTAAACCAAAATAAATATATGAACCACTACAGTTCAGTGCTGGAGGCCAGGGAAAGATTTGAAGCTGAGGCCAACCGGGCTGTGGGGCAGGAAATTGCGCTCCTGGCTTCCAAATGGATGGGCATAGTGGATCAAAATGCAACGGGCAAGGATCTGACACAATCGATATCTGCAATTTTAGGGGATGATCTCACAAGCTCTCTGTTCCAGGGGATGGGCCTGACCAATTACACCCTGTACACCATGGGAAGTAGCACCCAAAAATTTGCCATGAACACTGTGCTCAAACCTATTGGCGAAACTCTGAATGGTGTTCAGTATGTCCTGACAGGGGACATTGACGGCCTGACCATGTCAGATCGGTTACAGGCCCTTGGCATTATCATCGGAGGTAATGCCAAAAAATTGCCGGAAACCGTCTCAGATATAGGTAAATTCGCTCTGGAAAAAAGTATGCAGGTTATTGGCAATACTACCAAGGCCATTGCCTATTCCGCAAGAAAGGCAGGTACTGACTGTTCTAAACTTACAGGCAGGGCATTGATCCAGTGCCGGGAAAGCCGGCTTGAAGCCAGCCGGGAAGTTCGAAAAGCCTCCACTCAGCTAACAGAAGATGTGACCCAGCTTTCTTTGATGGTATTGGCAAGTAAAATTAATACACCGCTGGATGATGCAGCCCAGGCAATTGCAGAAAAATTATACAAGTCAAGGGTAAAAATTGGCAAGTATATCAAGGCTGCAAAGCAGAAAAAGGCTGCAAAAAAGGCCATGGAACTGGCCGAGAAACTCAAAAAGCTTGATGTAGACAATGCAAAACAGATCAATAAATTTCAAGAAGACCTTACTAATAATCTGAACAAAGTTGATGACCTTGAAAAGAAGATTGCCAGGAATAAAACTTCAACGGACAGCGATTGGGACCAGAAAAACCGCGGGGATCTGACCGATGAAAGCAGGTGGGTAGACCAGTCCGATAAAAATTCAGGCGGATTTAACCAGTATCAAAAAAAAGGGGAGTATGGGTATAAACGATCAAAAGATGCCGTGGAATATGCCCCGGACAACCTTAAAATCAAGGGACAACTGGCAGATGAATACGGGAGCAAGCTAATTGGTGATCTGGATTCACACCATGTGGGAAATGCCAAGGTTCATGACCAGTTTGTAGAAATTAAAACAACAGCCCATCAGGTGAAATATATAGATGTAGATGGTAATGTAAAAACTGCAAGATTGGCCACGAAGGATGGTGTGGCTAAGGTTATTGATAAACTCGAAGAGACCGGGCATGTTGTCCTCGATTCCAGTGAGATCATAAAAACTCAAACTTTTAAAACAATGGATGAGGGGCTTGCAGCTGCCAAAAAACTCAAGGAAACCGGATGGAATTCAACGGTTCGGAAGTACCAGGTGGTTGAGAATATTCCAGAAAACCTACATGGAACAAGATTAAAGACAGACTACGATAAAATAAAACAATTTGACGACCCTGATATTCCGGCAAATAAAAAAATCAGCCGGGCTGAATATGATGAATTGAAAAAAAGTGTTAAAGAACGGTTTGAGGCCGATGAACGAGCTGCCAGAATAATGGATAAAAATAATATTATCCATCTGGACGACACCTGGAGCAATAAAGCGTATAAGCCAAAAGATGGGGGGGGTTACAAGGTAGCTTATATTGATTCTGGTGGTACTTTCAAGATCAATAAGGCACTTCCCGGCTGCGATCTGGAACAGACCACCCATATTTTTCGCAAATCTCTCAGGGATGCCTGGGGGGGGATGGATCCAACTCTAAGCAAATTTTCACAATATTTGGTAGCCACTAAAAAGTACAAGGCGTCTGTAAATAAATATCTTAAAAAACTTAACGGGAATAGTGTGCCTGACAATGTAGAACTTGGAGATATGTATAAGTATACAGATGCCAAAAAATTGGGATATATTCTTGATAATGACCTTCCTATGTTTTTGGGGGATAATTATTTGCCCAATACTGAGTTTACAAAAATGAGTGGTCCTGGTTTTGAAAAAATAAACTCCAATGTGTATGAAAGAAAACTGATTAAATCAAAAGAAAGTGTAAAAAAAAGCATTACAGATATTGAAAATGCAGCTCAGAAAACAAGTGGAAAAGACCCGTCTATCACTCTTAAAAAGAAAAAGCCTGCACCCGTTACCACTACCCAACAAAAAAAAATGAGTGCCAATCTGCTTCTCATTTTTAATAAAAAACGTTGTATGGGTGTAAAAAAACGCTACCTGGCAGGGGAAACCAACGCCAACTTGAAAACGCAATATATTGAGTGTCAGAAATTCTTAAAGGAGAATTAAAATAAAGAAATGGAATGCCTTAAAGTTGAAAATATATCCATACAGATTTTTCTCAAAAGAATCATTGCCGGACAATTAAATACCTGCGCATACCGCTGCTGTCTTTATATGTCTGCTCTGTTACTGGCCTTGAACATCTTTGTAACTGGAAGTCTTGCTCAAGACACTGAATACGTTATTGAAACCCCGTCGGGGTTTGTTAAAAGAAATATGGCCACGAGCAAAGCCAAACTCAAGGAACTTAAAAAAATCTATCTGGAACGATTTGGAAATCTGCCGGATACAGAGTCTGACAGATTTGCATCCGGTGTATTCAATACAGTTAAAGCCCTGGAAATGGTAGATTTGACATGGGTAGTTACAACACCTGGTGACTGGGGCAGCTATATTGACAAGGATCATTTAACAACATATCGTCGCTGGGAGTGTACAAAAAAAGATCAAAACGGCGATTGTATCTATAAACGTGTTCGCGTAGAAATGAGAACTGCGGCTACCCTATATGCTCCTAAAAATCCCTATAATGGTAATATGAGGACCTATGTAAAACTTGACTTCCCTCTGGGCAAGCCCGTCAGGAACTATGTAGTTGCCGCTGATGAGATAACTGCAAAGTTGCTTCATATGCCCCAAAAAGCAGGGCTTAAACTAATAACTTATGGTTATGCTGTAGACGTTAACCCCAACCGCAATAGGCCCTGTTGTAAAACATATAGCAAAAAAGTTAACGAATCCGGTAAATGCCTGACAAGATATCCTTTCAATAGTATCAAAAGGACTGTGATAGTTGACCCAAGGCGTGATCCGCGCATTGCCCGAAAGTTTGGATTCAGCCTCCTGTCTGGAAAAGCCTCTTTCACAGACAACAATGCAGCTATTCAGTTTTATAGACCCGGATCACAAAATATTTATCTGGTGTTTAAGAATTCAGGCCCTGCCATAGCTTCTGAAAATATTTGTGGCAAAGATCGCTGGGGCAAAGATATAAAACAAGTAGCAAAATATAAAAGTAGTGGCATATTAAAAATCCCTGTCAAGGCCCGGGCAATTTCTTTGGAAGGCATAAAACTTGATAATAGTGTGGAGGTTTCCTTTAAAAAAATAAATATTGACCTGCCACAACTAGACCTGTTTTTTCGCCACCCAGGTTCTGTGAGATCATTACCGTTCAAGGTGACCGGAGTTTCTGTCAAATGGGGGGATGCACCTGAAAGAATTGAGAAACGCATCATTGAGGGGGAAATAAAGTCGCGGCTTAAAATTGAATGGAAACCAAAGAAACCCGGTCCTTTTATCATGGATCATAAAGGCAGAATAAAGGATGTTGTTGGTATAGGCGAGGGATATAGGGAATTGTCAATTGGCAAAGGTATGTTCAACTTTACCCAGAAACTGACTGCAAATCGATTCAGAATGATAATGCCGGAAGGGCTTTTGGATGGGGATGGAAAACCCGGCAAAGAGTATCCTCTAATCCTAAAAGTCCATGGCCCTGCTGATCTTAATAAATTTATTGTGGAATGGAGCGGTTTTGATAAAGGAGCATGGAAAGAAAAAACAACTGGATTTGAAAAAGTCAAAGATGACTGGATCAGCCGGAACTCTTTTATTATGCCTTTGAAGAAAAATAAGGAATCTAAAGATACCAGTGCTGACAGAAAATACATTAGGATCAGAGTCATGAATCCAAGATATGAAGGCAAACTCGCTTTTTCCTACTCGCATCTGATCCGCAGGACAGGCCCTGTTATTAAAGGGATAAAACTTTTTGTATCACGGCCGGGCCAGACACCAGAGCCAGATCAATCAATAGACCTTTTTTATCCCAATTTCTTAACCAGAGACACTGTACTTTTGATACCAAAGGCAGTCCTGGCGGATGGATCAGTCAGGGAGCTGGACAAGGTGGGCAAAGATGCCCATGCAACTAGAGTACTGTTGAAGACAGATGCACCTGAAATTATTGAATTGAAAGGCTTACGTGCCGCTGCAAAATTCAGCATGGGAGAGGCTACAGTGACAGCAACTATTGGTGGTTTAGTTCTGGACCCCAATGATAACCTTGAGCTGGGTAAAAAAGCACTGGTATCAGACCCTTTGCGCATATGGGTCAATCAGCTTCGGCTTTCGCGTTTGCTGCCCGCAGTGCGGGGTGGTCCGGAACGGTATATCCTTCGCGTAATTGGACCATCTGATATGTCTAAAAACTATAAGGTGAGCTGGATAGGTAAAAACCAACAATCAGGAAATTTTGAATCTTCAGAGGATGGAACTTTTATGGCCGAATATACTGGAGATGGGCTTGAAAAAATTAAGATTCAAAAAAAAGGAGTGCCTGTGGCCATGCTCTTTGCTTCATCAGCTGGACAGCAGGCTTTGATCCAGATTTATCCCATAACTCCCCCCATTACAATGGTTGAACACAAAGCGGTCGGGGATCTTGAAACATCCACAGAATGCCGCAAAAGACTCATGATGGATGCAGGTTTTATTGCAAAGGTCAGGGGAGGAAATCTTCGCAATGCAGCCAAGGATGCATGTAAAAAAACACGGTTCTCTGATAAAAAAACCAGCAAACTGACCAAAAAACTTAATAAAAAAGGGCAGCAATTGATCACCATTGGAAATTCAGTAACAATTACAGCCCGGGCCGTCTATGCCCCGGCCGATGCTCAATGTGCCTGGACAATTAAAGACGGGGGCGGTCTATCCCTGGGAAAAAAGATCACCCCCTTAACTGACAAAGGATTTTGTACCAACACTTTGTATGGATTTAAAAATGGGTATAACCTAGACGCAAAGGTCTTGGTGGAACTGCGCCATGTAATGGTACCCAAAGCCATGGGCGCCCCCATGGTGACCAATGGAAATGGCCCTGTAAAAGTTTCAAGTTTTAAATATGAGGTAAGAAATTTTAACCAATAAGGAATACGATGAAAACAATTTATAGGATATTTTTACTGGTATTTACAGGAGGAATTTTATCCCTTGCCACTATTGTAATAATACCTTTATTTGCAGGTCCGATACAGCAGGAAGTTGTCCTGGGAAGAGATGAAATAAACGTATTCCCATATTCCCAAAAAAAATTGCTGAAAGGGTTTAAAGATCATGACAATCAGGATATAAAAGATAGATTTGAAACAGGGGATATTACCACAAAAATATTGGATATTAATAATATCCGTGGTCACAATCCTCTGAACACGGATGATCCGGTACTCAATTTTGACGGAAGAGTGTTTGACTCACCCGAAGATTTCAAGGATTGTGTCGACAACAATAAGTGTAACACCTCATCCAGCAGTTCCGAATCCAGCAGTTCCAACAAGCCTTTTGGTGGCTGCGGCGCAAGCAAAATGATCGGGGCGTCAGTGGAAGGAGGGTTGTTTCTATTTAAAAATGGAAGCACGGGTGATTGCGAACATGGGTTGAAAATTTCAATCGGTGATCCAGACCCTGTGCCACCTGCCGGTAAGATCGAGGCTTTCACCGTACTAAACCCGGGATTTGGTTCGCAGGCTGTCGGTACTATACACCTGAAGACCAAGGCAGGATCTGGATTCACTTTGTCAACTCCTCCTGCTGGTGCAACGGCCCTTTCTGCAACTTCCTGGGCTGTAACTCCAGGCACTTACACCATGGTTGTCAAACATTCTCCCACTGGGAACCGATGGCGGTATAAAATTGAATTTGTCGGCAAGCCTCCAATTTATACAGATCCGATTCCTCCCAACACAGTTTACAACTTTACAAGAGTTGGATGGAATATATATGTCCGGACAAAATTATAGAAGATATACAAAAGAGGAATTATATCCATGGGTATGAGAACTGACAGTCCAGTAATATTAAATAGTAGAACAAAAAGTATGGCAAAAACCATATTTCCTGCAGTTTTATTTTTTTTATTTATAGTGTGCTTTGAAATCAAACTTTGCGATGCAAGAGAAATGAAGGCAATGAAACGTATTGCCACTCCAAAAATCCAGATGCTTGATTTGCCGGAAAATGCTAAAAGGGCCGATCAGACAGTACAGGTGGACCGGAATATTATTAAACACGGCATTGACCAGATGACCCGCACCTGGAATTCACCAAAATTCAGCAACATGATTTCAGACAGCTTTTACGACAAAAGCCGCCTCAATATGTCAATGGCAGGTAGTTCACAGTATAATACGACTCTGAAACTGGAAAGTATGGAAAATATCCAGGTGATGGACCAGTATGTTATCACTAATCCGGATGGGAGCCGGGTTAGAGTCTCCAAAGTATCGGCGGTTGCAAGAACCCGCAGTGAGTTTGAAGACTCTTCTGCCGGAAAGGTCTCATCACCTGGGACCAATGAAATTATTTTTGAAGTAAAAGAAAAAATAATCGGGAATCCTGATGAAAGCATTTAAAAACCTTCGAACCCTACCCTTTATAAGCTGTTTGATTTTATCTTTTATCCTGATTCTTCCTTTGATCCTTCAGGCAGCCCATACCAAGATTGATTCTGATTTTTTCAAAGGATGGCATGTTGCAGGAAGAAATAGCATAAACTTTTCTTATTTTGATTCCGGCGGAGATTCGGCCAACAGCTCATATTCCCATAAATTTGGCCAACTCTATAATGACCTTTCCCTGGATTTTGATAAGAAATTCAGTCCCTATCATCAGGTCAGAGGAAATATTGCGGGGCTAGTCAATGATTCCAAATATCGGCATGACCGGAACGGGTTTACCATTGAAAGGTTTAATTTGACCCAGGAGCAAGGGGAAACTGCGCTACCCTACCGCCTTGAACTGGGCGATGTATACAGCTTTTTTACTCCCAGAACAATCCAAAAATCCATAAAAGGAGGGCAGATCGAACTCCAGCCGGGTAAAAAATTTTTAGGTGCCTATAATGCCATTCAGATTCTGGCAGGAGATGGGACTGCAAGGGATTACCGAAATTCAGTGGTTGGGGATACCTATCTTGGTGCTTCCTGGCTTATGCAATGGAGCAAGACCGGGTTTGCCATCAACTATACTGCCAATAGGCGCCAGGCTGATGTCGAGACTAACACTGCTGAACTGGACCAGTCCGTGGTGGGTATGTCAGTGAACCATTTTATGGAAATTTTTAGCCAGCACTTGGAAGTCGATTCCGAGTTCAGCCATTTTAACGGCAATCCTGCCGGTACGGGCAGCAATGCACACAATGTCGAGAATAATGCCAATGCTTTTTTCTTTAAACTGGCCGGTAATAGTAATTTACCCCTGACCTATAATTTCCTGTATGAGGATTATGGCCAGGGATACCAGCCCAAAGGAGCCTCGGTAAGCCAGGACCGGCGCACTATTGATATAAATTCCGGATGGCGATTTGCCACGGGGATTGGGCTGCGGCTCAGACACCAGATATACGAAGACAGCAAAGATACTGCTAATCAGACAGATACAGATGTGTGGGGTATCACTCTTTCAGGTGGGATACCCACTGGTTTGTTCCCGGACCTGAACATGAATCTGGATGCCTTTGTCAACAGCTCCAATGATGAAGGCCTGACCTTTAAAACCCGGAATCGTTCTATCTCGACCTCTTTTAATGCCACCTTGATAAAGGCTCTAACAGGCTCTTTGCAAATGGGATTCCAGGAGACTGAAAATGGGCTAACCGGTGAAAAGACCAACAGAACACATTCGCTTGGTGTCAACCTGGCCCATCCATTGCAATTTGCCGGGTTCATTGGAAGCCTTAATGGTGGAACCACCTTTAGACGAGTCCAGACAACCAATGGCGGTGGCAATGACGAACCAGGATTCAATCTGGCCTTTAATCTTGGAAAAGGGGACCACAATATGGATATGTCCGTTTTTTATCGGGATTACCAGCCCTATGGTAGCGATGATGTGCTAAGCCAGGGGATCAATCTGGCTTATGCCTATACTAAGGGACCCCATTCCATCCGCATGGACAGTAGTATCAACAAGCGTGATCCGGATGTTGCCGAATATACAACTGATTATAAGATCGGTTTTACTTATACGTTCTCTTTTGAGTTTCCAGGAACTCCTGCTGCAACAGGCGCTATGATTTCTGAAAAGAGGCCTTCATTTCCTGATGAAGATGCTGTATTGCCCTATACGGCGACTTATCTTACCGGCCTTACACCCGGCATGCCAATGAGAGCCAGCGGGCCCTGGTTGAAAAAAGCAGGTATTGGCAAGGGAGTGACAACGGGGAATGTACAGGTATTTGAAGTCCGCTTTTTTGATACCATTCATCACCGCCAGCGCCTGGTGCTTGTCAAGGACAGCATGGACATCATTGAAATCAGTGCTGTCGTAATTGATCTCACAAATACGGGATCTCCTGAAACTATTGAACAACTCTATGATGAGCTACGTGCTATCCTTGTAAAACGGTATGGTTCCCCAAGGATTTATGAACAGGGCGAATTCGGATCGGATCTTTTTGCCCAAGTTAATGCCGGGCAATTTATCCGGAACACGGAATGGTTTACCCAGGCTGGAATCCTGAGAATAGGAATCCCACGACGGCTGGACAGGAAAGTTCGAATTGAAGTACAACTGCGTAAAAGTTTTCCAGGGCACAAGGATACCCTCTGGAGTGTAGAGCAGGTCCGTTAGTGTTAAGATGGGAATAGGTATCCAAATCCATAGAATCAAAGTTTGTTCCTGTAAATATTCCTTTCAGGCATAAAAATAAGGTAACATATCCTGCTATCCATATACGAAACGTTTTGGACAGATAACACCATGTTTTTGATGTCTTGAGACAAGCACAATAGCTGTATTTTTCTGAATTTTTAATTAAAACCTGATTCTATATCTTGTGTTGTGATGGAATTAAATTTTGGATGCTCAGGTTATACTATATGAACCAAGAACGTTATAATAAGCCATTCTTTCAAATCCTACTCTATAATATAGAAAATTTATTTTGAGATATTTTTTTCAGATTTGAACAAAAATCAAGTTGCTCTCCAATAAAAAATAATAGAGTCTTAATTTGTCTGAGGATATAATTTCAAGATGCGCCTCAATAGAATCTTTAGTCTCAGATAGTTTGAGATTGTTTTTATCCAACCTGTTTTATTGTTTTAACAATTTTCATATTTTTATTGACAAAAAGAAACTCTCTATCCTAAGTTAAAGTTGCTGAGCAGGACCATCTTCAGCCTTTCACTGAATAGTTACAAATAAATGAACAATTAAAAAGAGAACTCTTTTTAGAATGGACTCGTTATGACAGAAACAGAAGCTCCACAAAGTTTCACTCAAAAAATTAAGGCCCTCAGCCGAAACCAGAAAAGGATCTTCTGTGTTGCCGGAGTAGTAATTATCTATACCCTGATCGGCTTTTTCGCACTGCCTCCAATAGTCAAACTGGTGCTGGAGAAAAAACTGCCCGAGGTTCTGCACCGCCAGGTCACGATAGACAAAATACGACTGAATCCTTATACGCTTACTGCGGAGATCGAGGGGTTTGCCCTACAACGGCATGACACGACAGGCAGTCTGCTTGCTTTTGAACGTGTTTTTGTTAACCTGCAAACGGCCTCCCTGTTCAAAATGGCGTTGATCATCCAATCTGTCGATCTGACCGGTCTGAAAATAAATTTTTCCCGCAACCAAGATCAGACTTTTAGTTTTGCCGACCTTCTATTAAAGAAATCAGAAGAAATACCCCCGTCAGAAGAGGAAGAGGCCACACCCTTTCTTTTTTCGATTAACAATATTACCATCACAAACGGAATAATTGATTTTCATGACATTTTAAAAGGCAAAAAGAACCGAATAACTGAGCTTAGTCTTACTGTGCCATCGATCTCAAACCTTGATTATGAGATTGAAAATTATGTGCAGCCGGCATTTTCCGCCAAGATCAACAACTCAAAGTTCTCCCTGGGAGGGCAAATGAAACCATTTGCCAACTCTCACGAGACATCGATAGATATCAAGATCAACGATATCAACATTCCTGAATACCTTGGATATATCCCAATTGAATCAAAATTAACTCTGAAATCTGCTACCCTTGATATTGATGCCCGGCTTTTATATCTCGACCGGCCGGACAACACCTCCAAATTAGCCTTTACAGGCTTGCTCTCCTTGCGGGACATAGATGTCGTCGACCAACAGGCTAGGAGCTATGTCCGCCTCCCGGATGTCAGAATAACTATGGCCGACTCAAATCTTCTTGAAAAGGAAGTCAACATTGCTAATATTACCATAAAAGGACCGGCAATGGAGCTTGAGCGCTTAACTGATGGAAACATTTTGCCTCTACCTTTACTCACGAATTCAGCTGATCCTGAGCAAAGCCCACAAGAAAAGATAAATAACAAAAAAGGTGGTTCTCCTGTCAGATTAACTATTGCTGAAATTTTAGTTCAGCAAGGCAGCGTGCAGTTTAAGGATACTATGGTCAAGCCTTTTATTACCACCTTGAGTCCGATTGATGTCAAGGTAGTCAATTTTAGCACTATAGAGAAAAAACAAGCTGAGATAGATTTTTCCGTCCAGACCGAAGCCAATGAATCGTTGACCCTAAACGGTAATTTTTCCATCTCACCGCTTGCATTAGATGGCAATGCTACAATAGAGAATATCATGCTCACCAAGTATCTCCCATATCTGCAAAACATTCTGGTCCCTGATCTCACTAATGGCAAAGTTGATATGCAAACCGCCTTTCACTATTCAAAAAAAGATTCAGTTGTCAAAACCAGTCTCAGCGGTCTGGCTCTTACCCTTACCGATTTCACTCTTGAAGATACGACAAATAAAATGAAAATCATGGAGGTGCCGCTTTTTACTGTTCTCGACGCTGATCTGGCATTAGAAGAGAGGTCCCTGATTATCGGCGCGGTTCAGAGTCAAAAGGCAGATATTTTTATAGTTAAAGACAAGAATGGCAATATTAATCTTGAAGAAATAATCAGATCACCAGAAAAGCCACAAGAACCTGTCTCAGACACTGAGCTTGAGAACAACTCGAGTGATAAAACAGTGCAAGCTTGGTCAGTACAATTAAAAACAGCCACGCTTGACCAATATTCCGTCACCTTTAAGGACCATACTCCTGCTGTACCGGCTATCACTAAAATTGATAATTTTGCTCTTCAACTTACAAATATTTCTAATGAAAAAGATAGCACTGGTAATCTTCAGTTTGAGTTAAAGTTAAATGAGACCGGCAAAATCAGCGGCAACGGTACGATTGGCATCATGCCACTTTCCTCCATATTGGCCCTGGATATTAAGAACATTGAGATAAAAAAATTTTCGCCATACATTACCGAACAGTACAATCTCGTTTTAGAAGATGGTGCAGTTGCGATCCAGGGTAACTTTGATCTTCAGCAAGCAGATGGGGGAGGGATTGTTTTTCAGTTTAACGGCAACAGTCAGATATCAAACCTGGCAACCCGGGACACCCTGTTGCGGGAAGAATTGTTGAGTTGGAAAAATCTGGACTTCAATGAACTCCATTTTTCTTCCCAACCACAATCTATCGGGATAAAGGCGATCAACCTTGAAAGTCTTTATGCCAAATTGATCATTGCAGAAGACGGTACTTTGAATCTTGCCACCCTGAAACGCGCCACTAATGCTGATGATAGTCAGGCTAAAACACCTGTAGCTAAGGAAGAAAAACAAACCGGTCAGATAGAAATAGACAATATCATGATCAAAGGCGGTAAGATCGATTTCCTGGACCAGAAGATAAAACCAACCTATGCCGCCTCCCTTGCAGAAATGAATGGCTCGGTGACTGGCCTCTCATCGCTGGAGCAGGCCTTGGCTGATGTGAAAATAACCGGTAAGTTCAATCAGCACGCGCCTTTTAAAATCAGTGGTAAAATGAACCCACTAAAAGAAAAATTGTATGCTGATCTCAATATAGATTTTCACAATATTGACCTGAGCCCCACCTCTCCCTATACCGGCAAATTCATCGGCTATAAGACAGATAAAGGAAAATTGACACTTAATCTGCACTATGTTGTTGATGATAAGAAGATTGAGGCCAAAAATCACGCTTTTCTTGATCAGTTTACCCTTGGGGAAACTGTCGACAGTCCGGACGCGATCAGTCTGCCGGTCAATCTGGCCATTGCGCTGCTCAAAAACCGGAAAGGGGAAATAAACTTAGATATTCCGGTACAGGGCGATCTCAATGATCCGGAGTTCAGTATTGCTGGGATTGTCTTCAAGGTAATTTTTAATTTGATTGCCAAGGCGGCAACTTCACCCTTTGCCCTTCTTAACGCCCTGATCCCTGATGGAGAGGACTTACAGTTCGTGGGCTTTCGTCCCGGCCTGGCAGAGCTGTCTGAAGACGCCCGAACAAATCTATCAAAAATGGCCGAGGTTATGTATGAACGGCCCAGTCTGCGGATGGACATTATCGGCAAAGTCGATCCGCAGGAAGATAGGGGGGCTCTGATACAAATGCGTTTAGATCAGCTTCTGAGGGTACAGAAAATGCAAGACCAGGGCGTTAAAGAAGATGCCCTACCTGAAACCATTGAGATTAGTGATGAGGAATATCCGTATTATCTTACCAAAGCCTTCGAAGCTCTACAGCTTAAAAAGATTAAAGAGGACAAAGAGATAAGCTCTATTGACACAATAAAGAAAAAGAGGCAGCTAAGAGAACAGGTCAAACTGGTGCAGTCCGGAACTGACAAGTCCAATGAGGAACGACTGTCGCTTATCGGCATGATGAAACAGAGATTACGAGAGCAGGTTCGGGTCAGCGACGATGATCTGCGGTTTCTTGCAATCGAAAGGACGAATAACACTCTTGATTTTTTGGTTGAAAATGGGCCAGTCGAATCGGAGAGGTTGTTCGTCATCGAACCGCAAATACCGCCTGCAGACAGTACAGACGGTGATCAGGCAAAGATGCAGGTGGAGATGGTGATCAAGTAAGGAGGATAAACTACGACTTCAAAAAGTAAAAGGCGTAGTCATTATAGAAACCTTAAGAATGTGATCCTCCCCCAATATTGTAGACACTCAGTTAATCAACTTTTATAGTAAATTTTTTAGGGAGAATGGTTGTTTGTTTTAGATAGTAAAAAAGCGAGCAATTTGTCTATAATCGATTAGAATGAGCCCGTGTCTTGTGGCGTCCACCGGTATTTAAAAGACTCAGTCCAGATAAAATTTGGGAACCCCGATATATGGCATACCAGATTTTTCAAAATCGAAATTTCAATTCCATTATATATGCACCGAGAATCATCTCCGGTCATTCTTCCAAATTCTACTCTATAATATATAGATCACATTTTAGCAGATTACAAAAGTTTTGGCTAAAAATTATCAAACCTCTTGCTAACTGATGATTTAAGCATTACACCATATAGGTTATTGATACATTTCCATAAGACGTTTTTCCGCCTTGCTGGTCCCAATCATGACCATTTCATCATGTTCCCTGAGAAGAATCGAGGGTTCGGGGTTGATATTCAATTGTTTCTCTTTACCAATGGCTATTAAGCTGCAGCCTGTTTTTTTCCTGATTTGACTTTCAGCAAGGGATTTGCCGACAAGGGATGAGTGTACAGATATGCGGAAGATGTTCAGGCCCTCTGCAAACATCAGTGTTTTATGGGGTTTTAAAAGATTAATTATGGTATTTGCACCCATGGAAGCATGTGACATGACAAGATCAGCTCCAGCCCTGTGCAGTTTGGAAATATTTCCGTTCATATTTGCCCTGGTGACAATCTGTATATCCGATCTCAGCCGACGGCAATAGATGGTAAGATAAATATTCATGGAGTCATCATGGGTAGTAATAATGACAGAGGTAGCTTCCTGTATACCTGCCCTCTTCAGGGTATCAAGATCTGCGGCATTCCCTTCAATATAATTATTATTTTGAATAAATCTTGCCTTCTTCTCCACAACCTTATAGATAATCTGTCGCTCTTCCAGGATTTCTGCTGCTGCACGCCCCACACGGCCGCCACCCAGTATGAGAACAGAAGCATCTTTTTTTTGATCAGCCCTGTAAATGGAGAAAACTTTGTCATATTTTTTAAACTGTTCTGCCGAGCCTGCAAGCACTAACACAGTCGTGGATTCGATTCGAGTCTCGGGTTGCGGCATTTTAAATTGACCCCTCTCCCAAAGCCCGACAATGGTTACACCGGTTTTTTCTCGCAGATTGCTTTCAATTATAGTTCTCCCCTCAAGCGGTGTCCGCATTGCAGGTGCCTCGGCAATGAGAAGTTCATCAAATTTTCCAATCACATTTGACCCCATACTCCTCCCAAGAGTTCTCCGGGCCAGAGATTCCCCCAGCATCTTCATAAATTGAAACACATAAGTGCTGCCGGCAAGCTGCAGGATATCAATGGAATCTTTTGCCGCTGCATTGGTAACAACAGGTATCGTTTCAGAGATCTCCCTGACTGTAAAGGTTATATTTGTGTTGACCATATCGTCGTTGTTAGCGATCAGCATGGCAGCATTTTCTATGCAAAGGCGTTTATAGGTTTCTGGATCACCCAGATCTCCCACAACCACCTTGTAATTTAAATCATAAAGCTCCAAGGCCCTTGGCAAATCAGGGGCAATAATTGCATACTCATACTCATATTGCTTTAATTTTTCTATTAGGCTTATGGTTATGGGATCAAAACTCGTCAATATAACGTGCCCCTTTGTGTTTTTCGACAATTCCCGGGGAGTCTTAGCCCTTGCCTGGGCTTCAAGCCATGGGGCATAAAAAAATTGAATAAAGGTAAAGGGCAGCATGACCAAAAGAAAAAGAATGCCGGACATGAGTACAAGCATGGAAAAAATCTTTCCTAGATCACTGACAAAGATGATATCACCAAAGCCAAGGGTGGACATCACAGTGAGGGTCCAGTAAAAACCTGTGATCCAGCTATATTCCTTTTCTTCCAAAAGCATTATAAAATGGAATAAAACACTGTATATTCCCACCAGCAATACCAGAACCAAAAGGAATTCAAACAGAAGCTTAAGATTCCTTTTGGTAGTCCGGTTTCTAGTAAAATAAAGAATCTGGGCAGGTAAAAATTTCATATAAAGGAACCTTTCTCTACCTTCATTGGATTAGGACCGCAAATTTTATAATTTCAACGAAATTTCTTGTCTTTTGATCCATCTACTGCGTTGCACCAAAGGCCCGATAGGCAGCCGATTGAACCTTTAATGTGCCTTGTAGTCGAACCAAAATCATGCGCTATTTCTGCTCAATTTATTTCATCATTACCTGTATATGCAAATTCATTTCCTTCATATCCTATTAAACATTCAGTGTTTAAAGATAATTTGCAAAAAATTTGATATGCCCAGTTAATATTTTGTTCTTCTGGAATTTCAACCAATTTCTCCGCATGCGGTCTTGTGGGAATACTTAGATAGGAGATTGAAGGTTTGATTCAACCACTTTTTCCAGGCCTTTAATCTCATCATTCAGGTCTTTAACCAGCATGAAAGGATAAGTAAATGCTTTTTTGCCTTTTGTCAAGAAATAGGTAAAAAGTGTTTACAACTCTAAAAAATATGGATGAATTTGAATACAGGACACCTGTAATCCTTCAGCTCAATTTTTAGAAATATCAGCTCGAAAAGGTTTCAAATACTATAATCTGGGAGCCTGGATTATCATAATCTGAATCTTCAGCTCAGTTTTTAATTAAGCTATATGACCTAAAGTCAATACCAAACCCATCCTTCCACGATAATTTTTATAATATATAAACCCCATTTTAGAAGCTTCTGAAAAATTTCCCCCCAGGATTATCTTGCTTAAACCCATTGTTTGATAAAATTTTCAATGGCTTTATAAATCCTTTTAGCACCCTCCCCTATCAAGATCCCATGACATTCATAATCAAAGATATAATACTCTTTTATTTCAGATCCTATCTGCTCAAATAATTTAAGGGTGCCTTTGGGATTTACCACTGGGTCTTTTCTGGATTGGACAACCAGGGTTGGCTTATTGATATTTTTAAGCTTCGGTTCAAGTTGGTCCATAAGTTTTTCAAGTTGATGAATACCTGCAATAGGATTTCTCGAGTAATTGATATGGGGGTTTTCAGGAGTATTTTCAATAAATTCTTTTGCAATAGTATCCAAATGGATCTTTTTTATCATTGAATTCCAGACATCAATGGCTGGAACAAAATACGACCCTAAGTCCTGAAGCCTCATGGGTGGTGCTACTGCAAAAACAGCCTGAATATCACCCAGTCTTGTGGACAATTCCAAAGCAAGCCCAGCACCCGTTGAAAAACCGCCTACAATTATTTTCCTGCATGAATGTTTTAAGACAACAAAGGCCTCTTCTGCTGATTCTATCCACTGCTCATAACTGGTTTTGGCAAGATCTTCAGGCGCTGTCCCATGCCCTTTCAATCTTGGCACATAAACTGTAAAAGATTTTTCATGCAGATAATGTGCAAATGCTTTCATCTCTTCAGGGGCTGCCATATAGCCATGGATCAAAAGGACGCCTGCACTTTGGGTTTTATGTTTTAAGAATATGGGTCTTCCTATTCTTTTTTTTTTTGATTCTCCTTCAATATAGTGATCATTATAGTCCCGGGAAAAATCCACATTTATCTTTTCTAAAAGTTTGTCTTTCACAAGGCCCATTATTTCATCACAAGATTTTTGAGCAACTTCCTTTAAAAACTTTTCAACCTTTCTTACCGGTTCTACTTCATTGGCCATGACAAGAATTGGGTTTTCAATTCTAATAGTATGAAAATTTGATTTGGTAATAAATTTAGTCTGATCCTTAAATATTTTACCATCTTTAATTTTTATAACATTTGTATTTTCGGCAATGGCAAAAAAATCGGCAAATCGTTTAAACCGGTCATCAGTAAGTAGATGGATTTGGTTTTCATGGAAATTGTCAGATACAAAATATGTTTTGTTGGACGCAAGCCATAAAATTGAAAAATACACTTTACATTTAAATTCATATATATCAATGCCATCTTCTCTGTATGGGAAATGTTTAAGGATACATGCCAGGACATGATCGTAATTAAAACTTGTCATGGAATATACGGCTGACATATAATTTTCCATGATTTTGATGGAAAACGGTTTTATTATCTGCTTTGCATTGATATCATCGTCAAACTTTATTTTCCGCCTGACTGTCAGCAGGCTTTCAATATAGGGATCATTTAAATACCCCTTAATATTAACAGGTTCCCCAAAGCGAATATTGATATCCACATTGGAAAACAACATGCTCCCTTCGGTCATTAATTCGTCCATGACCCTTTTTGAAGGTTCCTTCATCACTATCTGGGCTATTTTGCTTAAAATATTTTCCTTTGGGCTTGCAGGGTAATAGGTTATGTTTACAGGAACTATATGTGTTTCCTGGTTAAGAACCTGTTCAGAATTTTCTATTTCAAAGACATTGACAAGTCTATCAAATTCAGATTCATTCAACTCTTTCATTCTTCTTAAGCGCTCGCGATAAAATTCACTGCGAAGTGCAACAATGGCAGCACCAGTGTGAGGCCGTTTAGCTTCTCTTTCATCGCTAAGAGCAAACTGATCCCTTTTAATCAATTTTTTATTTTTAACCATCATTCCTTCGGGAAAAATAATCCATTGAACATCACCTGACAATAATGTTCTTAATATGAGTTCATCCCTATGGGGATCTTTTGTGGATACAGCACCCAGATTATTTAAGGCACCCTTTAAAACTGGAACATCAAACAATTCTGCAGCAGCAAGGGACCAGATCTCTTTTTTGGTGATATTATGAATGTGAAAGGGGAGGAAAATGGTTTCTATTCTTGTAAAATGATTGGCCGTAAAAATAACAGATCCATCAGGGATATTGTGCTTTCCCGAAATCTTGATGTTTGCCTTTGAAAAGCCTGAAAAAGTCTTAAGTGTATAACTGGATAATTCAAATGCAAATCTGTTCATAATTTACACCTTAAAACAAGATTGTTTATCTATGGTATTTATAATATAACTAAGTGATGTTAATATAAATCTTGACCATGTAAACGATAATACTTAATGTATCGCTTTTGTCAAAGAAAATTATTCATATTAGAAAAAATTGGAGGATTTTAATTGTATTCTAAAATAACCATACTGACCTTTCCACCGGAAATCTCCCAAAAAGCACTGGTATGTCAGTTAACAAAAAAATATGACCTTTTATTTAATATTTTGAGTGCCAAAATATCCAATAAAAAAGAAGGGTATATGGTGCTGGAAATTTCCTCAGCATCTAAAACAGGATTTAATAAAGGAATAAAATTTTTAAAGGACCAGGGCGTTTCCATATCCAGCCCTGAACATCAAATTTACAAAGATGAGGAGATCTGTACACATTGCGGGGCCTGCACTGCAGTCTGTCCAACCGAAGCCCTTTATATCAAACGCCCGGAAATGGAAGTCATTTTTGACAAGGAAAAGTGCAGTGTGTGCGAACTTTGTGTTGTGACCTGCCCCACAAGGGCCATGGGGCTGTTTTCTTCAAGAACTCAAGACGTTTTGGTATGAAAAACCCGATTGTTGCAGTTGCCTTAAGCGGAGGAGTAGACTCCCTTGTTTCAGGATATCTCTTAAAACAGAAATACAAAAATGTTTTCGGCATTCATTTTACAACGGGTTACGAAAAAGAACCTGCCGATGTGATAAGTCTTGAAAACCAGCTCGGATTTCCTGTTACATGTGTCGATCTTTCTAACATATTTGAAAAAAAGATTATTCAGTATTTTATCCAAACCTATCTTGAAGGTAAAACCCCAAACCCCTGTATTATCTGTAATAAAGAGGTAAAGTTTGGCGAGCTGCTAAGCGTCGCTCAAAACATGGGGGCGGATTTTCTGGCTAGTGGCCATTATGCCACTGTTGTTAATCAAATCTCTTTTCCCAATAAAAATATCTCTCATTGCTATCTTGAAAAAGGAATGGACCCTCTAAAGGACCAGAGTTATTTCCTCTCCTTGTTATCCAGCGCCCAGCTTGAAAAAATTATTTTTCCATTGGCCGGGATGATAAAAGATGATGTAAAGCGATTGGCCCTTTCAAAACAGTTATTCCCCACACAACCCAGTGAAAGCCAGGACATATGTTTTATACATGACAATAATTTTTCTAATTTTATTTTAGAAAAACAAGAGGTACCTCCCCTGCCCGGCAATATTATTAATATGAACAAAAAAATTATAGGTCGCCACAATGGATTGCATAAATTTACCATAGGACAAAGACGGGGGATCAACTGCCCTGCAAGTGAACCCTATTATGTTAAAAAAATTGATATGAAAAATAATACCCTGGAAGTTTGTTTTAAAAAGGATTTGTCTGAAAAGACGATTAAAATTGCCCGAATAAACTGGAATTTTCCAGACCGGAAAATCATCCCGAATATTGAGACCAAGATCAGGTACAGCCACAAAGGCGCCTTATCAACACTGTCTTTAAACGGATCTTGCGGAGAACTTGTATTTGATGAACCCCAGAATGCTATTACTCCGGGACAGGCTGCGGTTTTTTATAAAGATACCAGAGTTTTGGGAGCCGGTATTATTCAATGAAAAAATTTTATATCCAAACTTTGGGCTGCAAAGTCAATCAATATGAAAGTGACGGCATTGCCACAAGCCTTGAGGAACAAGGCTGGACTAAAGGTGAGAAAAACAAAGGGACTGATGTGTTCATTATCAACACCTGCGCAGTTACTTCAAAGGCCGGTATGCAGTCAAGGCAGGCCATTCGAAAAATTTTGCGGGAAAACCCCGATGCAAGGGTCGTTGTCACAGGCTGCCATGCCCAGACTGATCCTGATCAAATACAAAAAATTGATAGGATTGATCAAATTATCTGTCATAAAGACAAGATCAAAATCGCAAAAAATATCACCTCCATTTACGAAAATAAAGCTGATCTGCCTTTTAAAAAGACCGATCACAGCAAGACAAATTCCTTTATGGGGTTTGATCATGCTGTAAAAGGGAAAATGACCAGAGCATACCTGAAGATACAGGACGGTTGTAATGCGTTTTGTACCTATTGTATAGTTCCCTATGCTAGGGGGTCTTCTGTCAGCATGCCTGAAAAAAAAGTATTGCAACATTTAAAAGAGCTTAAAGATTCAGGGTTCAAAGAGGTAATCATAACGGGTATCCATACAGGCATGTATGGTCGTGACTTTAAAAAAAAATCATCTCTTTTGCAGTTACTTGAAAAGATAAACAATGAAAAACCCGTTTTTAGGATCAGATTAAGTTCCATTGAACCCGGCGAAATCAACGATGGCATTATTAATCTGGCAAAAAAAGAAAATATTTTATGTGATCACTTTCACATTCCGCTGCAATCCGGAGATGATGATATTTTGAAAAAGATGAAACGGCCCTATGATGTGGCTTTGTTTGAAGATGTCATCCATAAAATCCATGAAAAAATTCCCAGCGCAGGAATTGGAGTGGATACCTTGATTGGATTTCCTTCAGAAACCCAAAAACAATTTGAAAATACCTATGAGCTCATTAAAAGGCTTCCCATATCTTATCTCCATGTCTTCCCGTTCTCTGC
>Ga0307987_1000442_pt1 | contig 24980 bp, 23 predicted proteins | sample EllFjometagen181_FD_203157 | JGI IMG/M metagenome (GOLD analysis project Ga0307987, IMG submission 203157) | Marine microbial communities from Ellis Fjord, Antarctic Ocean - #181 | ecosystem: Environmental > Aquatic > Marine > Unclassified | place: Southern Ocean | collected 2014-10-08 | reverse complement strand
CATCGTCTCCATGGGGATGTCCGTTGGCGACCCATACGCGGCCCATTTCAGCGCAAAATTTTATGAAGAACTGACAAAAAAACTCGCCATTCCCGTGGCGTTTCATCGCGCCGTGGAGAGTCTGAAAGAATTTGAGTTTAAACGGCAAGCCGACGCCGGGATCACCCGCCCGATCCCGTTGCAATGGATGATTCCCAATCTTTACCGGACCCAGTGGATGGCGCGCCTCGTGGACTGGGACAAAGCCGAAAAGGGCTTGGAATTTTCATCCCACCAGTATATTATGAAACAGAACCGGCTGGTATTGAAACATGACAAAGACTACCTCTTTATTGGCCGACGCAAAGAAAAAGCCGCCATATGGCCGCATCTGTCTGCCGGAAAACCGATCATGCTCAAAGGCCAGGGCGGCGTGGGCAAAACCTCCCTGGCCGAGCATCTGGTCCAGCGTTTGATCGCGTCGGACGTATCCTTTCACCCGTTTATTTTTGACGAGACCATCAAGTGTTTTGACGCCATCCAGAAAATACTGGAAGGTTATCTTGAAGATAATGGGGAACTTGATATTGCCAAATTAAATTTGCGGGACAAGGGGATGAAACAGTTTAACTACCTGGTCTCCTCCATTTCCAAACGGCGCCGCCCGATCTTTGTCTTTGACAATCTGGAATCGTTTCAGTCGGCGCCCGATCAGGGGTTTGCCCCGGCCCACGACGACATCCGGGAAATCATTGAATGCCTGTGCGAAAACAGCAAAGTGGCGGTCATCGCCACCGGGCGCTACGCCATCCCCAGCTTTGATGTTTTTCAGTCCTTTGATTTGAACCGAGCGGGGATCAATGATTTCTGGAAAAAATGCCGCTACCTGGAGATATATCAGATCGCCGACCATATCCGAAAAACCAATGCCACGGATCAGCCTCCCGAAATGGCGGACAGCGGCGGCGCGTTTAAGAAAAGCGAAGACTTTGGGGATCATGCCCTGACTTTTTTTGACATTGTCCAGATATTGCACCGGACATTCGGCGGCAATTACCGGGCGCTGGAAATTTTCAATGAGCTGTTTAAAAAGGCGCCGGGCAAAATAACCGCCGCCCTGAAAAACCGAGAAGCGTTTTGCCGGGAATATCAGGGCGAAACCGAAGAGGTGATGGCAAAGATGGGGCAGAATCTTGTTTTCCGGGATTTATGGAACCTGCTGGAAGACGACCATAAAAAAATCCTCCGGGTCATGTCTGGCTTCCGAATCCCGGTTCAGCGTTTTGCCCTGGATCTTCAGGGGCTTGAGCTTGACAGCGGCGTTGGGACAGGGGATGGAGCGGGGGATGGGGCAATGGATAGAACAGGGGCGTATGGATCGGTAGATGGGGCAGTGGCGGATAGATCTATAGATGGGGCGGCGGATGGGTCAGGCGACGATGGCCCGAGCAACAATCTCGCCGACATTCTGTTTTATCTGCACGACCTGACGTTGCTGGAAATCTCCTTGGACCGGACCACAGACACGGCCTATTATTACAGCGCTCCCATTGTCAAAGATCTGATGGAGAAAATAGACGACGACCAGACCCCCCTCCGCTTTTCCCACCCGCAGGCGGGGGTTTATTATTATTATAATGGTCGAAATATAAGTTCCTCGTTGGCGGATGAGGAAGAGGCGTTTTATCATTTTTATTTGGCTGGCCATAAAGAGAAGGTTCAGAGGATCGGCGATGCTCTTTCCAGATTTTATTACGACTCTTGTCTGTATCAAAATTCGTTTCATTATGCCGGACAGACGCATCAATTGTTGGGGGATGACACAAAAAGTTCGATTTTAAATCGCCTGGGACTTATTTTAAAGCTGTACGGCGATATTGATGGTGCGCTGACTTTTTATGAAAAAGATTTGGCGGGATGCCGGGAAGCTCGCGATAAAAAGGGTGAAGGCACCACTCTGAATAATATCAGCCAAATCTATCACGCCAGGGGCGATTACGACACCGCCCTCCATTACCTGAAACAAAGCCTCAACATCTACAAAGAGATTGGCCATAAAGAGGGCGAAGGCGCCACTCTGAATAATATCAGCCAAATCTATGACGCCAGAGGCGATTACGACACCGCCCTCACCTACCTGAAGCAAAGCCTCAACATCCGGAGAGAGATTGGCGATAAAAACTGTGAAGGCGCCACTCTGAATAATATCAGCCAAATCTATGACGCCAGGGGCGATTACGACACCGCCCTCCATTACCTGAAGCAAAGCCTCAACATCTGCAAAGAGATCGGCGATAAAAACGGCGAAGGCGCCACTCTGAATAATATCAGCGCTATCTATAACGCCAGGGGCGATTACGACACCGCCCTCAGCTACCTGAAGCAAAGCCTCAACATCCAGAAAGAGATCGGCGATAAAAACGGCGAAGGAACCACTCTGAATAATATCGCTGGCTTATATCATGACAAGGGCGATTACGACACCGCCCTCACCTACCTGAAGCAAAGCCTCAGCATCCGGCAAGAAATCGGCGACACCGCCGGTCTTTGCGCAACCCTGTTTAACATGGGCCATATTCATCATCAAAATGAAGAACTCCCCGAAGCCATGCAGGCATGGGTGACAGCTTACCAGATGGCAAAGAAGATGAATCTTGCGCAGGTCTTGGACGCCCTGAAAAATCTGGCTGAGCACTTGGGGCTACCGGGGGGACTGGACGGTTGGGAGGCCATAGCGGAAAAAATGGCCGCTGGCGGAACAGAAACAGAATGAGATGAAGTGGAAATAGGATCGAAAAAATAACGGGTCCCCTGTGTCAGGATCGCTATTTGTCAAGATAGTTGGCACATGAATGGGGAAAAATTCAGACCCTGTTAAAAAATCCCGGCGGGGCAAAAAAAACAGACCGTCAAAAAGAACAAACCAAACTATCGGGGAAACAAAAAAATGCCGGAAGAAAACAGACCATGGGAAGAGAATAAACCACCGGGAAAAACCAAACCGACCGAAACCAAACCGGGCGAAATAAAACCGACAGAAAACAAGCCGAACGAAACCAAACCCGCCCAAGCAAAACCAAACCCGCCCCACATCATTCAGGGCAAAAGACCCGCCCCGGACACCCAAAGCTGGCGCGAGCACATGTGGAAAGAGAAGCAACAGACGCCCAACCGACTGGAGGACGCGGCCAAGTTTCTCGCCACCATGATATCCATATCATTGAGCCTGTTTCTGACTGTGGGGAAAAGCACGCTCACCGATTCCGGAGGCCCGGCCAAACTCTCCATCGCCCTCTGGCTACTCTCCCTGATCGCGGCGTTTCTGGTTTTGTTTCCGTGGCGTTACAAATATTCCAGCGTCTCTGTGGCCTCCATGAAAGAGGCGCATGCCCGGATCGTGCGCCACAAATACGGGCTGTTGGCGCTCAGCTCGGTTTTATTTCTGGCCGCGCTGTCCATTCTGGCATGCCTTTATTTTTTCGGGGCCGTCCAAACGGAGTCCACATTTGTCTCTGATTTTATTTTGTATGCGGATTCATCATCGGTCGCGTCTCTGATTTTGCCAGGCTCGTAAACATCTGCCCGTCTTTGCTCGTTCAGACCATTAAGAGGATTTGTGGTTATAATAGATCGCGGACGCGGAGCGTCCAGGAGACATTCCCACGCGGAGCGTGGGAACGAGGGAAGAACGCAGAGCGTGGAACGAGGGAACGTGGGAGCGTGGGAACGAGGAATAGAGGCGCATGCCCGGATCGTGCGCCACAAATACGGGCTGTTGGCGCTCAGCTCGGTTTTATTTCTGGCGGCGCTGTCCATTCTGGCGTGCCTTTATTTTTTCGGGGCCGTCCAAACGGAATCTACATTTGTCTCTGATTTTATTTTGTATACGGATTCATCATCGGTCGCGTCTCTGATTTTTCCAGGCTCTTAACCATCCACCCCGTCTTTGCTCGTTCAGACCATTAAGAGGATTTGTGGTTATAATAGATCGCGGACGCGGAGCGTCCAGGAGACATTCCCACGCGGAGCGTGGGAACGAGGGAAGAACGCAGAGCGTGGAACGAGGGAACGTGGGAGCGTGGGAACGAGGAATAGAGGCGCATGCCCGGATCGTGCGCCACAAATACGGGCTGTTGGCGCTCAGCTCGGTTTTATTTCTGGCGGCGCTGTCCATTCTGGCGTGCCTTTATTTTTTCGGGGCCGTCCAAACGGAATCTACATTTGTCTCTGATTTTATTTTGTATACGGATTCATCATCGGTCGCGTCTCTGATTTTTCCAGGCTCTTAACCATCCACCCCGTCTTTGCTCGTTCAGACCATTAAGAGGATTTGTGGTTATAATAAGATCGCGGGACGCGGAGCGTCCAGGAGACATTCCCACGCGGAGCGTGGGAACGAGGGAGCGTGGGAACGAGGGAGCGAGGGAGCGTGGGAACGAGGGAAGAACGCAGAGCGAGGGAAGAACGCAGAGCGTGGGAAGAACGCAGAGCGTGGGAGCGTGAGAACGAGGGAGCGTGAAAATGAGGGTGCGTGGGGACGAGGGAAGAAATCACCTCTGCCAAATCACCTCTGCCAAATCATCTCTGATTAATCAAATAGTCATAGGCGGACAGCGCGGCCTTGGCGCCCTCCCCGGCCGCGATCACCACCTGTTTGTACGGAACGCTGGTCACATCCCCGCAGGCGAAAACCCCGGATATCCCGGTCCGGCAGAGGCTGTCGATCAATATCTCTCCGGTTCGGTTCATGGCCAGGGTGTCGATGAAGATGTCCGAATTGGGCAACAGGCCGATTTCGATGAAGACCCCTTCCACATCGAGTTTTTTTATTTCGCCGGTTTTAAGAGATTTGATCTCCATCCCCTCCACCCCGCCGTCCCCCAAGATGGCCGTGGTGTCATATTCGATAAAAAATTCAACTTTCGAAGAGGCGTTTGCCTTTTCCATGAGTATCTGGTCCCCGGAAAGGGGGGTCAGGGAGATCATGTATATTTTTTTCGCCACCTTGTCCAGATCAAGAACCGCCTCAAGCGCCGAGTTGCCTCCCCCCACAACCGCCACGTCCGCATCCGCGAAAAGGGGCGCGTCGCAGGTGGAGCAATAGGCCACGCCCCTTCCCACAAGCTCTTTTTCACCCGGAACATTCATGGGCCTCGGGCGTTTTCCGGTGGCAATGATCACCGTTCTGGAATGATATTTCACGCCATTATCCAACGTCGCGGTTTTTATTTTCCCGGAAAGATCGACGGTCATGATTTTTTTCCCGATGATTTTTGTGATCCCGAATCGTTCCACATGCTCATCGAATTTTGTGATCAGATCAGCGGTTCCCATCTGACTGAAACCCAGGTAATTGTCCACGTCATACGTGTCCGCCACCTGCCCGCCGATCTGCTTGCTGACCAGCGCCGTTTTTAACCCTTTTCTCGCCGTGTACAAAGCCGCGCTCAAACCGGCCGGCCCGCCGCCAATGATGACCACATCAAAAAGAGGGGGGACCGATTCGGTATGGCTGGAAAATTCCCCGGCAAAATAGAGGCTGGCCATGTCATCGTATCCCCCGGCGGGTTTGCCGTTGATCAAAAAGCGGGGAAGGGTTTCCCCCCCTGTTTTCTCCTGCATCTCCTTCCATTGTTCCGATCCCGGAGAGACCTCGATTTCCGAAAAGGACAGCCCCGTCTCATTTAAAAATGACTTGGCCTTGATGCAAAAGGGGCATCCCTTCATGGTGTAGATGACGATGTCGAATTCAGCCATTTTTCCGCCTCGCAGTTTTATGTTTGGGAATTGACACACTCGTAAAACGTAACGATGTGTTGGGTTGCTTCGCTTAACCCAACCTACAAGTGACCGTAATTAATCAGCATCTGAATTGTGCAATAGGGCGTCTGCTTGCGAATCCGATTTTTTACGAGCGTATCAAAATTGAGCGAGCCCTTAAATTTCAGAGCTTTGCTCCAGGCATTTCAAATCATGCTCCAGGCGATCGGCGTCAAAGCCGATCATCACATTGCCGCACACGCTGATCACCGGAACGGTCCGGGCTCCCCCTGAAATCTCCTTCATCGTTTTTAAGGCCTCTTTGTCTTTTGTGACGTCAAAGGCGATGAATTCAATCCCTTTTTTCGAAAGAAATTCTTTCGCCATCTTGCAATAGGGGCATGTGGGCGTGGTGTATATTTTTACTTTTTCACTCATGTGGCAATCCCTCCTTATTTTTTTTCCCGTTTTTTATGGCATCCCGAACACTTGACCGGGCCAAATTTTTCATTTGCGCGTTTGTTCCGTTTGTGGCATGACAGGCATTTTTTATTCATCACCTGTTTTTTCTTCAGTTCTCCAGAGGCGATGGCGGTTTGTATGGCGCCCGGATTTTTTTCAAACATGTCGTGGCACTGGCCGCAATCCATCACGCCTTTTTGATGCATGCCGTGGTTGAAATCTACGATTCCTTTGACGCCTGAGTCGATTTCAATGCGCTGAGCGCCCCGGTTTTCTTCAGCGGACAGATTCGCCGCGAAAAGAGCCAAAAAGATAAAGCCCATCAAAATAAACATATTTTTTTTCATCGCTCGCCTCCTTGTTTTATGGCTGTTTTTCCAAGAATTTTATGGCTTTCATCATCCCCAAAAAAGTCAAAAAAGTCAAGCGCTTCATTGGGCGAAAACAGACCCCTTGAGCCAAGAACATGGACATGCCTGAATATATGCCGACAACCTGCTTATTTAACTAAAAAATATTGACATGATTTTGGAATTCAACTACAACACGTTTAAAGAAAAATCGTTTAAAGGAGACGCACAATGAACGCCATCCATTTCCCATTGACCGGAAACAGCGCCATCATGGCCCTGGTCATACTGATCCATGTTTTCTTCGCTTTTTTCGCCGTGGGCGGATCTTTGATCGCCATTTTTTCAGAGTGGCTGGGCCAAAGAAAAAAAGACGACGCATACATGCGACTGGCCAGGAGCCTGTCCAAATTTCTGGCCGACATGATGAAAATAAACGGGGTTCTCGGTGTGATGATCATCGTTTTAATCATCGGTTTATGGGGGACGTTCGCCAGGTTTCTCTATTCCGTCATGTTCTGGCCATTTTTTATCGAAGGCCTCTTTTTTCTGCTGATGATGGTCTTTTCGGTCTTGTATAACCGGACATGGGACAGAGCGTCAAACGGTCTCCATCTTTTTTTTGGATGCCTGGCCGCCTTTTTTTCCATCCTGGCCGCCTTTGTGATCAACGCCATCTGGGCCTTCATGATGTTCCCAGGAAAATGGCTTGAAACCCGGGACGGATGGGACGCCATCCAGAGCCCAATCCTGTGGGAATCGTTCACTCACATGCTTTTGCCGTGTGTGATCAACGGCGCGCTTTTCATATTTCTGTTCAGCTTCTGGAAAGTAAAATTCAGCGACAAAGAGACGGACTATTATAAAAAAATAAACCGGTTCGCCGCCCGCATGTCCGCGGCTCTGATTTTTCTTCAACCCCTTTCCGGTTTGAGCTTTTTATGGAGGGTGAATATCAGCTCTCAGGGCCTGGCCCATCCGAATCCCTGGGGACAGCTCTGGTCGGGTGTGGGGACCCCTTATCTGCACGGCATGTTTTTTCTGGCGTCCGTAGCCGTCATATGCGCGGCTCTCTATTGGATATTGGGCCACGACAACGGGCGAAAATTTTTATTGATTGCGGCCGTGGCCATGTTCACCGCCTTTTTTGTCGGGGGATATGCCCGTGAAAAAGCCAGAAAACCGTATCTGGTATGGGGTCATATGTACATGAGCCAAAACCCCGTCAAGGCAAAATCGACGGGGGCCAAAAAGGCGGAAGGGATCAATGGAGCCTCGGTGTATGACAACGAAGGGTGCGGCGCGTGCCATCTTTTTCAAGGAAAAGGCGGGAGCGCGGGACCGGAGCTTGAGGACTTAAACGACAGCTTTTCCAAAGACGATATGAAAGAATTTCTATCCGAACCCCCGGATGACATGCCCCCCTTTGGCGGTTCCGAAAAGGAGCTGGAGGCCATCGCAAACTATCTTTTGAATCCCATGGGAAAAGCGACGCCTTAAAAAAAAAACGTTTAAATGATAAAAGCGGTTGCCATTGGGCGGCGCCTGCATTATTTTATATCAAAGACCCAATTAAATTTTTAATATACGGATAAAGAAAAGGAGGCTGGCATGAGTTACGATTTCAGCGCGGATGATATTTTTGAAATGGCCGAACAGCTTGAACGAAACGGAGCAAAATTTTACAAAGACGCGGCGAACGCCAATAAAGAGGGGGAAGCCCATGATTTCTTGCTGACCTTGGCCGGCATGGAAGTGGAGCATGAAAAAACATTCGCGACCTTAAGGGCCGATCTCTCCAAAGAAGAAAAGACGTCCACTGTTTTCGATCCCAATGGCGAATCCGGGCTGTATCTTAAAGCGTTGGTGGACATGAGAGTCTTTTTTGAAAAAGAGATTGACGTCTCATCCATGAAAGAGGTCTTGACATCCGCCATCACCGCTGAAAAGGATTCCATCGTCTTTTACATGGGAATGAAGGATATGGTTCGGGGCAAACTGGGCAAAGAGCGTTTGGAGTCCATCATCAAAGAGGAGATGGGGCACATCCGTCTTCTCGCAGAAAACCTGAAGAAATATAAAAACGCCTAAACCCGCCGGGATAAGGGTTCAAGATAGATAAATATATAGATGGGGGGCGTTGGTTTTCGCCCCCTGTTGCCCGGTGGTTTCCCCCCGGTTTCACGTGGTTTAAAGCCCCGGTTGCCCGTGGTTTAAAGCCCCGGTTTCACGGCCTTGATATAGGCCGAAAAAACCACATCTTCAGCGCCATCGCACACATTCCATCCCTGTTCGGAATAAAAAGCGGCAGGGAAAAAACAAAGTGGAATGATTAATCCATAAAAAAATAACACCGGAAAACGGTTACGACTCTTCCCAATAAATGCAATTGGCCGGGCAATCAATTATGGCTTCCTGAACCTCCTCGAAAGGATAATCGACCATCTCAGACACCTCCACATACCCGGCGTCATTTATCTTTAACACCTCTGGGCAGACATCCTCGCAGACGCCGCAGAGAATGCAATCGGAAAGTTCCACAACAGGTCTTTTCATTGGCGGATTTCTCCTTTTAAAAAAAGACGGGAGAGCTTCGGAGCGTGGCGCGCCATTGCGACGCATGACTCCGAAGCCGTTTTTTTGAAAAACGCTTTTTCAGACGCGACCCATGCCAAGGTCAACGACTAGTCCGACACCGTCTCTTTGACGGCCCGCCCTATTTTCGCCCCCAGTTCATGGCAGGCGTCAATGCCCGCCGCATCCGGCACATACTGAACTTTCAAATTTTCATCGGCCATCTGAAAACCCATCGACTCAAGCTCGGTTTTGACCAGCTTGGACGCTTCCCCGCTCCATCCATAGGAGCCGAATGCCCCGCCGATTTTATTTTTCGGCTTTAAGCCTTTCATGTAAGTCAAAAAATCGCTCACGGTGGGAAAAAGGCCGTTGTTCAGGGTGGGAGACCCCACCACCACGGCGGCGGCGGACATCACTTCCGTGATCACATCGCTCCGGTGGCAACTTCTCAGATGCATCGGCTTGGCCGGCACGCCCTCGGCGACAAACCCATCGACAATGGCCTCAGCCATTTTTTCAGTGCTGTGCCACATGGAGTCGTACACCACAACCGCTCGTTTCACAGGCTCCTGTTTGCACCATTTCACATAGGCGTTGATTATTTTTGACGGGTCTTTTCGCCATATAATCCCATGATCGGGGCAGACCATGTCCAACGGGAGCCCCATCTCCACGACCTGATCAATCAGTTTGCCTATTTTGGGGGCATACAACAAAAGTATGTTGGCAAAATATTTTTCCGCATGGGGCATGATCACCTCATGGTCGATCTCGTCGTCAAATCGTTCAGGCCCGGCGTAGTGCTGCCCAAAGGCGTCGCTGGAAAAAAGGATGCGATCTTCATTCAAGTAGGTAAACATGCTGTCCGGCCAATGGATCATGCGGGTTTCCATAAACGTCAGGGTTCGTTTCCCCAGGTTTAACGTTTCGCCTTTTTCCACAGGATGGTAGTTGAACTTTTGTGGGAAATGCAGCGACAAATTTTTAAACCCCATTTTGGAGCAGTAAAGGGGTTTGTCCGGGCCGATCCGGTGCATGACCATGGGAATGGAACCGGAATGATCCATTTCCGTATGGTTGCTGATCACGATGTCTATCTTTTTGGGGTCCACGATTCTGGAAATATTTTCCATCAGTTGTGGATAGAATGACGCTTTGACCGTGTCAATCAGGACAATTTTTTCATCCACGATGAGGTAGGCGTTGTACGTGCTTCCGTTTCCCGTGGAATACCCGTGAAAATCCCGAATATTCCAATCTGAAACCCCCACCTCATAAACCCCTTTGGCAATTTCCATGCTCTTCATCGCGCCATCCTTCCATTTTTTTTCGTGTTTTTTGCGAATTTATCTTTCTTTGATACGCTCGTAAAAAATCGGATTCGCAAGCAGACACACCATTTTATCGTTTAAATGCTGATTAATGACCGACACTTGCGGGCTGGCTTGAGAAACGAAAACCAACCTGTCTTTACTTTTTACGAGCGCCTCTTTCTTTAGCGTATTACTCTTTTTCGAAATCTTCTTTGGTCGCTCCGCAAACCGGGCATTCCCAATCATCCGGCAGATCTTCAAACGCCGTTCCAGCCTCTATTCCGTTGTCAGGGTCTCCATTTTTGGGATCATAAACATAACCGCAAAGCGAGCATACATATTTATCCATTTGTTTTCATCTCCTTATATAATAAAAATAATATTTAACCATCCATTTGCAACCGTTTTATCCGATTGCGGAACCCGGCCCGGCAAGCGGGCGGAATATCTTTTTCCCGGATCCGCAAATCGGGCATTTCCAATCGTCGGGCAATTCGTCAAATGACGTTCCTTTGGCGATCTTGCCCTTGCGGTCTCCTTTGTCAGGATTGTACATATACCCGCAACTCGCTGACTGGCACTGATATATTTCTTCGGGATTGGCCATTTTTTTCACCTTCCGGCTAATATTGATACACTCATAAAAAAGCGCGTTTAAAGCGTTTTTGCCAAATCAAACACCCGTTTTTCGATCTCATCCCGGGTGTGCCGCATAACATCCATGGATTTTCCGGAGGGATCATCCACATCCCAAATTTCTTCAGTGGCTCCAGGCACAATCGGGCATTTCCCGTCGCACCCCATTGTGATGATCCGCTCAGGGGGAGTTTTGGATATGGACTCTTGAATCGAAGATGGTTTCCGAAACGCCATGTCGATCCCTTTTTCCGCCATGACTTCCGCCATCATCGGATTGATCTCATCCGCCGGCTCGTCTCCTCCGGTCATGACCTCCATTTTGTCGCCGGCGTGGTATTGAGCAAACGCGCCGGCCATCTGGCTGCGACACGCGTTTTCCCGGCATGAAAAAAGAACCTTCTTCCGGTTGACAAAGGGAGCCATCAAATTTTTGACCGCGTCTTTGACATCTTTTTCAAGTCCGGCGCATTTTTTCATGTCCCCGGCCGATTCAATGCGCCGGTAAACCAGGCTTCCCCGAAACTCCGCTCCCAGAGCGTCAAAAAAATACTTGTTGGTGAGCTTCAATCCCTCAAACAGGTTGGCGCCTTTGGTGGCGCCCAGCGCCAGCATAAAACCGGCGCGGCTGTTTTTGCGGGGATCATCCAGTTTCATGGTGTATCTCCGCGCCCATAACGCCTGGGAACGGTCAATCAAGCCCTTCAACTGCGCCGTGGCGCTGTAGAAAAAAACCGGCGTGGCCGAGACAATGATATCCGCCCGTCTCAAATCGGAATACAGATGTTTTTTCATGTCATCGTCTTCGATCACACAATACCCATTTTTTTCACAATAGCCGCACCCCCGGCACGGCGTGATATTTTTTCCAGCCACATGAACCGTATCCGTCTCGGCTCCGGATTTTTCCAGCTCATCCATAAACAAAGACAAAAGATAGCCTGTGTTCCCTTTTTTTCTGGGACTTCCCTGCAATCCAAGCGCAAACATAATCTAAACATCCTTGCCAGAGTCAGGGGCTCATTGAAACGCATGGGGCGACTTTTTTACAATTCGATGCTATTTTCCAATGAACCCTAATGGTTAAACATCTTTAACTGTTTAATTTCTCGGCGATTTTCTTTCCATAATCCTGAGCCATTTTTATTCCGCCCCCCAGATGGCTCGATTTGAGTCGAAGGGTTTCTCCCGCCATATCCATTTGAAAAATATTTTTCATGGTGTCATAGATACGGTCGCCAGCCTCTCCGCTCCATCCAAACGCGCCAAAGGCGCCGCCGGGTTTTCCCGCGAGATCGGCCTTTTCAGCCATAAAAAGAAGGGTTTTCATCCCCTTGATCATATCTCCGTGGTATGTGGCGGACCCAAATACATACGCGTCATAACCGGCCAGATCCGTCTCGCTTTTTACATCAGAGACCTTGACCATAACGGCCTCAACCCCGGATAACCGAATCCCCTCGGCGATCAGCTCGCCAATTTTTTTGGTTTCGCCCCCTCTGGAAGCAAAAACGATCAGCGCTTTGGCCATATCAAATCCTTTCGATTCCCTTCTCCGTGAAAAAAACAGCCTCCGCCCGATAATATCCATCGGGTCATATCCATCGGGCCATATCCATCTGGCTACGTTTTTTCACAGAAATGGTTCACCGGCTATATTCGTTTGTCAATCCCGTCCCCCGAACAATCCGGGGTGTAGCACGTGTTGTCAAGAAATTCGCATTTTTCCTTACATACCGGGCATTCCTCGGGAGGCGCCTCTTTTTCCACCATAAAACCACATTTGGAACATTTCCAGTTTGCCATGACATCCCCCTTCACATTGATTATTTTTTCCAGAGGCCATGAATATTGCAGTATTCCCTGGCCGTCGCCCCGGCGGCTTCCACCGTAAAGGCGGCTTCCGGTTTTTCTCCCGGATTTAAATATTTTCTAAACAGTTGGCCATCCGCAAGAACTTCAATCCATTCGATGTAATGCTTCTCTTCCATGGGATGCGCCACTTCGCCCACCTTCACCGTCAAAGAGCCGCCGGCGCCATCCACCACCGGAACATGTTTTTCTTTTGCCGCATCCACGGTGTTTTCCGTCATTTTAACCATGGGAGATCCACAACAGACCAGCTCGCCCTGACCGCCATGCAACACTTCGACAATATTTCCACAAGCCTCGCATTTATACACTTCATACCTTTGTGCCATGTCGCGCTCCTTTCCTGTTTTTTTTAACGCCGTTATTGGTTTTAATTTAAAAATTTAAAACGTCTATAACATAAAAATAGTATAAAAAACCTTAAATGTCCGCATTAAAAATTTTCATCCACCATCTCAAAATGGGCCTTGCCATGAGCGCATGCCGGGCATGCGTCCGGGGCTTCATCCCCTGTGTGGTTGTATCCGCAGTTGCGGCATCGCCAGACCGTCTCGCTCTGTTTTTTAAACACAGAATCGTCTTTGATATTCGCCGCAAAGGCATTGAACCGTTTCTCATGATATTTTTCAGCCACCGCGATGCTCATAAAAACATCGGCGACCTTGTCAAATCCCTCGTCTCTGGCGATTTTGGCAAAATCTGGATACATTTCAGTGTGCTCATGATTTTCGCCCATGGCCGACGCCTTGAGATTCTCCAGAGTGCTTCCAACGACCCCGGCCGGAAAGGCGGCCGATATCTCCACATCTCCGCCTTCAAGGAACTTGAAAAGACGTTTTGCGTGTTCTTTTTCATGACCGGCGGTCTCCTCAAAAACAGCCGACATCTGAACATACCCGTCTTTTTTAGCTTTGCTGGCAAAATAGGTGTAGCGATTCCTTGCCTGTGACTCCCCCGCGAAAGCGGTCAGAAGATTCTTTTCGGTTTGCGTCCCTTTTAAACTTTTCATATGTTCCACTTCTCCTTTGATTTTTTTAAACCGGCTCTCGCCGGTTTTCTCCGTCAAAAAAAAACAACCGCCCATACCCATGAAAATAATCTGTGAAAAAAATATGTGTGAACTGTGTGAAAAAAGACCCGGCTCTTAATGGGCCCCTATTTTTAAAATCAGACTTTTAAAATCAGATTTTTAGAATCAACTCTCCTCATCCCACGAACCCTTTAATATATGCCTTCTTTTCTCATCTTCCGCAACCTTTTTTATTTTATAGGCCGCGTCTCTCAATATCCCATAGAGTATTCCGCAGGAGGTGTCCTCCCGGTCGTCATCGCCCCTGTTTGACAGATGGATCATCTCATCGGATATTTTCAACGTTTCAATAATATGTTTGTTGCACGATTTCACGGCGTATATCGTCTTTCGTTTGGAATAATGGATGGACTTAAAATGGATGTGGCTCCAAATATTTTTTATTTCTTTTTATTTCTTTTCTTTAATTAATGCAAACCTTGTGCCATCAAAGGCATTCAAAAGATAAAAAAAATATTTTTTTAAATTGCGGTTAGTTATGATCAGACAAACCCTGAACTCCGGCGTTCCCCCAGGCCAGACCGCTGTCTGAAAAAAACAAAAAAAACCGTCTTTTTTTTTAACCATCCAATAATGTTCATTATTCTTCATTCAAACTGTCTTATTAAAAATAAAGAGACAGATCTGTTCCATGACACATAATAGTGTTGACCAAAAATATCTTTTACTTTAATATACTTTGGTCAGGAATCGCTCAATAAATAGATTCACCATTTTTGAAGTTGAGTCGCCGGCTTGACCCGGCATAAAAACATGAGGCGCATGGAGACACACCGAGTTTTGATGACCCATCCCTATATGATGAGGCCGGATGAGTCCGCCCTTAAAATGGCCCGGGCTCGTTTGAAAAATAACGTTGCATTTTCAAGCGAACCCTAAGTTATTTTTCAAACGATTCCTTACGAACCCCAGACGATTCAAGCCCCAAAATGGGCGTTCATTTCAAATCGAACCCTTATGATCATGATGAAAAAACAATTATGGAAATAAAATTCGATCAAAAAAAGCTGGAGCATATCCTTGACAATCTCGGCAAAGGAATCATCGCTCATGATCGCGACCGAAAAATATTTTTTTTCAATAAAGACGCTGAAAGCATCACCGGCTATACCCGTGACGAGGCCATTGGCAAGGATTGCCACGACCTGTTTCAGTCCCCGCTCTGCGGGAAGAGCTGTTCATTTTGCGATGGGGATACCCCGGATATCTCTGAAAAAAAAGAATACGAATCGACCATCTCAACAAAAAGCGGCGGCGTCCGACAGATTGAAATATCCGTGGTGGCCATGGAAGATGACCAGGGAGTTCTCATCGGCGCCCTGGCCTCATTTTCAGACATAACGGAAATACTCGAACTCCGTGAAATAGCGGGCCAGCTTGGGCGATTTCCAAATATCATCGGCCGCGACATAAAAATGCTCCAGGTGTTTCGGCAGATCAGCGATGTGGCGCATTACGATTACCCCGTCCACATTTACGGAGAGACGGGAACAGGCAAAGAACTGGTGGCCGAGGCCATTCATCTGGAAAGTCATGTGGATGAAGCCCCTTTTGTTCCCATTAACTGCGGCGCCCTTCCTGAAAATCTAATTGAAAGCGAACTGTTTGGCCATGTGCGCGGCTCTTTTTCAGGGGCCATCCGGGATAAAAAGGGGCGTTTTGAAATGGCCGACGGGGGAACCATTTTCCTTGACGAGATCGCGGAGCTTTCAAAAAAAGTTCAGGTCAAATTGCTTCGTTTCCTGCAGGAAGGCAACTTTGAAAAGGTCGGAGGGGAGGCCACGGTCTCAGTGAAGGCGCGAGTCATCAGCGCCACCAATAAAGACCTCAAAAAAGAGGTGGCGGCGAAACGGTTTAGGGATGATCTCTATTACCGTTTGAATGTCATACCGATTCACATTCCCCCCTTGAGGCGTCGAAAAACCGACATCCCGCTCCTTACCGAACATTTTCTGGCTCAGGCCAGCCGAAAAAATGGCTCCAAACAGATGGACTTCACGGCCGAGGCATTGTTGAGAATGATGGATTACAATTGGCCGGGAAATGTGAGGGAACTCCAAAACGCGGTGATGTTCGCCATCGTAAAATCCGGCGGCGGCGCCATCAAACCCCGGCATCTCCCCATGGAGCTTTCTGGATCCCGGGTTTCCAATGAACGGCGAGGGCCTTTAAAAAAACTGAGCCTGGACGTCTTGTCCGACGCCCTTAAAGAGGCGGGCGGAAACAAATCAAAGGCGGCGCGACGTCTGGGAGTCTCCCGCGCCACGTTATACCGATTTATAAAGGACTGCCCGGACGCCCAAAACTTATGACGCGAAATCCAGGAAAATTCTGATTTTAAATGAAATTAATTAACAGATAATCAGTTTTCATTAAAAAAGGTTTTAATGACTTTAAAAAAATGATATTCTCAAAAAAATATACGTTAAAATAAAACATTTTATCAGTCAACTAACGATCACATACAAATCATGGAGGCCAAAGGATGCCAAAAAAAAAGAATGTCACTTTTGACGCAATGGTAAAGTTTTTTGTAAGAAAATACAATTTATGCACCACCAAAGATATCGACAAGGTGATGGCGAAACTGGATCGCATGGAAAAGAAGATCGCGCGCCTGCAAACAACAAAGACCGCCAACGCCGACGCCAGAAAAACCGGTTCCGGGAAAAAATACAACATCCCGGCGTCTGATATCGTGGTGAATATTGTGAAGAGTTCCCCGGAGGGAGTCAATTTTTCCGATATTCTACAAAAAACAGGCTTTACAGAAAAAAAGCTCCGCAATATTATTTTCAGGCTGACAAAAACCGAACGAATTCATACCAAAAGCCGGGGCGTCTATTTTTCAGAATAACCGTCCGCCTCATAAAAACATGGCCGGCACAAACATAAGGAACGCTTTTTCATCATGACCAAATCAAAAACCGGGGTCCATCCCGGACATGCGCCAGGGGACTCCATTGAGGGCTACATCGTAAAACGGGCCGAGCATATCGAAGAACTCTCATCGGTTTTCTATGAGCTTGAACATGAACGGACCGGCGCCCGACACCTGCACTTAGGAAATAATGACAAGGAAAATGTCTTTTCGGCCGCCTTTAAAACCATCCCGTCCGATTCCACCGGCGTGGCCCACATACTGGAGCACACCGTTTTGTGCGGGTCGAAAAAATTTCCTGTGCGCGATCCTTTTTTTTCCATGCTGAAACGAAGTCTAAGCACGTTTATGAACGCCTTCACCGCTTCGGACTGGACCATGTATCCTTTTTCCACACAAAACCGAAACGATTTTTTCAATCTGATGAGCGTCTATCTGGATTCGGCGTTTTTCCCTCTGATTGACGAGCTTAGTTTCAAACAGGAGGGATGCCGTCTGGACTGGGATGAATCCGACGCCAAACCTGGGGAGCCAAAAAAACTGGTTTACAAAGGAATTGTGTACAATGAAATGAAGGGGGCCATGTCCTCCCCCTCCCAGGTCATGGGCCGATCGCTTTTAAACGCCCTTTACCCGGACGTCACATACCGATTCAACTCCGGAGGGGAGCCGGAGGATATCCCGACCCTTTCCCATGACGCCCTGAAGCAATTTCATAAACGGCATTATCATCCTGGAAATTCCTTTTTTTACACCTACGGAAACATCCCCCTTGAAGAGAGCCTGGCCTTTATCAATGAGACGGTTTTAAAAAAATTCGACGGCAAAGGGACGCCGGCGGACGTCCCCCCTCAGCCCAGGTGGGACGCGCCCAAAACCGCGACCTACTCCTACCCGTTGGGACCCGACGAGGCGCCTGAAAAAAAATGTCAGATTTGCGTGGCCTGGCTCATGGCAGACATTGTCGATTCCTTTGAAATACTGACGCTCAAGGTATTAAACGGCATTCTCATGGGAAATTCCGCCTCCCCGTTGAGAAAGGCGCTGATCGACATGGAGCTTGGCTCCGACCTTTGCGACGGGTCCGGGTTTGACGATGACAACCGGGACAGCCTTTTTGTCTGCGGCCTTAAAGATGTGGCTGAATCCGACGCCGAAAAAATCGAGTCGAAAATTTTTGACGTCCTCAATGAGCTGGTTTCAAAGGGGATTGATCCTGAGATCATCGAATCGGCCATCCACCAGATTGAATTTCACCGAAAAGAGGTGAAAAACATCCCGTATCCCCACGGAATAAATCTGTTGATCAAACTTTCCGGGACATGGTTTCACGGCGGCGATCCCATATCCTCGCTGTTGTCCAGAGACGGTTTTGACGCCATTCGAAAACGGGTCGCGACGGAAAAATTCTTTGAGAAAAAAATTACGAGCTATTTCATCGAAAACAGGCACCGGGTTCTTTTCAAACTGGTTCCCGACAAAACAGAAACAGCGACAAAAAACCGACGAACCGAAAAAACGCTTGAGGCCATACGGAAACAGTTGAGTCCCTCGGATATTGAAAAAATGGAAAAATCCGCCGAGGCCCTTAAAAACCGACAGGAAGAGATCGAAGATGTCTCCTGTCTTCCCATCATTCAACTGTCCGACATTGAAAAATCCGTGGAGATCATCGCCCCGACATCGTCTGGAAGACGTTACACCCAAGGAGAGGGGAGTAAACACGCCGACAACGCCGGCGATCTCCCCATCTACTATTATGATCGGCCCACCTCCGGGATACTCTATTTTCATGGATCATCCAGCCCCTTGGAATGGCCCGAACGGCTGATCCCCCTGGTCCCTTTTTTCTGCTTCGCCTTTTCCAGAGTCGGCACAAACCGGTCCGACTACGCCCAAATCGCAAAACGGATCGACTCATGCGCCGGAGGCCTGGGGCTTTTCGCCTCGGCGCGGACCCCGTTTGACCAAAGCGGCGCCTGCATGCCCGTCATCGGCGTAAACGGCAAATGCCTGGTGAGAAACCAGCGCAAAATGTTTGAATTGATGGACGAGCTTTTTTTCGACGGCTCATTTGGCGATCATCTCCGACTGAAAAGCCTTCTGTCCCAATACCGGGCCATCAAGGAATCGAGCCTCATAGAAAACGGTCATATGCTGGCCATCTCCCTTTCCTCAAGACAGTTTTCCCCGGCTCGCGCCCTGGGTGAAAAATGGGGCGGGGTGTCGCAATTTAAATTCATCAAACAGATTTCCGATGATCTATCTCAGGATCGCTTGGCTGAGGATCGCCTGGCATCCATGGCCCGGGATCTGTCGGCCATCGGAAAAATAATATTTGCGCGGGATCGCTTTAAAATGGCTGTGGCCGGAGAGGATTCGTCTCTGGCCGCCGCCGCGTCGCCCATCGCGGCGCTATATGAAAAACTTGAACCGGGTGGCGACACGCCCTCCGGAGACGCTTTGGGACTGGGGGATGCCGAAAAGCCGTTGCCCTTTGAAGGCTGGAGCGCTTCGTCCGCCGTCTCATTTGTGGCCCAATCGTTTAAAACCGAGCGCATGGGGCATCCAGACGCCCCGGCCCTTTCCGTCATAAGCAAACTGTTGCGATCTCTGTTTCTTCACCGTGAAATTCGGGAAAAAGGAGGGGCCTACGGCGGATTCGCCCGATATTCCGGGGAAGAGGGGATATTCAGCTTCGCCTCGTACCGAGACCCCCGCATCGCCGCCACACTGGATGTGTACGCCGCCGCCGCCAAATTCATATGCTCGGGGGATTACACCGAAGAGAATGTGCGAGAAGGCATTTTGCAGGTCTGCTCGGAAATAGACAAACCAGATCCTCCCGGACCTGCGGCCATCGCCGCGTTCAACCGAAACGTCATCTCCTTGTCCGACGAGACCCGGCTGGCGTTCAAAACCGCGCTGTTGTCCTTGAATCGGGCCAAAATCATCACAGTGGCGAACCGTCATTTCACCGGCGACCCGTCAAAACAGGGGATCGCCGTGATATCCGGGGAAACGCAATTGGCGGAGGCGAATAAAACCATGACGGAAAGACCGCTGAATCTTTTTAAAATTTGATGGGGTTTTAATTTTGATACGTTCGTAAAAAGTAAAGATAGGTTGGGTTTCGTTCCTCACCCAACGTACAAGTTACCGTAATTAATCAGCATCTAAATTATATAATGCGGTGTCTGCTTGCGAATCCGATTTTTTATGAGCGTATCAAATTTGATAACGAGAGTCATTTTAGATATTTCAATTGACCGCGCACAGTGGGTTTGATATCACACATATAAATTTCATCTTTTCAAAAAATACAACAGGCACGGTCAAAAAATACAACAGGCATGGAATGACAAAAAAAAACCCCCGAAAAAAAAAACAGCCGAAAAAAAGCGCGCCGACCAAAAATAACACGGCCGGCGACAATGGCATGTATCAATCCATTTCCATAGAAAATTTTAAATGCTTTAAACGTATTGATTTGAAGAATCTGGGGCTCATCAATATTTTTTTCGGGCCAAACAATTCCGGGAAAACAAGTGTTTTGGAAGCTGTTTTCGCTCATGCCGCCGGAGCCAATATTTATGCCTTTGATGGACAGGTGTTTAATAAAAGAAAAAATAATATAACTTCAGGTCTATACGACTATGGCGAAAATATTTTCAATATGTTTAACGTGTTCAATAATCCCGTTGACGGCAAGTACCAATTTAAAATTTCCGCCAAATTGGAAAATAATACAAAAAAACAGATATTACTAAACACTTTTACACCTGACTATGTGCTGTATGATTTAAAGACCGAACTTTCAAAAAATATTGTTGGCCCCGCCCCTGAGCAGAAATTCATTCCCGGCCCCAACTATCCGGGCCAACCCTTAAGCCATCCTGGAATCGTTCCACCGCAAAAAATTGGCGCCTGGGAAATTAAAGTTAATGACAAAACAGACAGATATGACGCCTATTTTCCTCCGAATTATGGAAACGTCAATAGAAACCCGTTAAAAATGGTATATGTAACAGATATACTGAGCCATCGGGATACAATTTCAGAAGTAAAAATATATGGTCAGCTGAAACGCTCCAATCTGATTGGCGAATTCACTTCTGAATTAACGAAATATTTTCAAGAAATTCGCGAAATTGATTTAATCCCCAGACCAGATGGCATTGCCAGTTCAGTATACATTGGTCTGGACAATGAAAAAAAATTGCCCTTGAGTTCTTTTGGCGATGGATTAAGGAGATGGTTTCATGTATTGGGGAATTTTGTGTTGTATAAAAATGCCATTCATTGCATTGAAGAGATTGACGCCACATTTCACCCGGAGGTGCAGGCGCCATTTGCAAAACGGTTATACCACTATTCAAAAGAGTTTAAGAATCAAATTTTTGCCACGTCGCACAGCATCGAATTTGTGGATTCTTTTCTCAAGTCGTTATTTGGGCCAAATGGGGCGATTACGGACTCCGACGAAGACCCCATCCGGATTTTTACATTGGACAGATCCACCGATGATATTGGAATCTGGGCGTTAAGCGGACGCGAAGCCTATGACCAAAGAACCCAATACAACATTGATTTGAGAAAATAATGATTATCATTCTATGCGAAGGCACAACGGACGCTATTTTAATCGGTTACTTTTTGACAAAATATAACTACGCCTATTCAAAAGAAAAAGATAGTCCAGTCAAAATTCCGACCCCAAAGAGAAATGAAGAAATCAATTGGTATAAAAAAACCGACTCCGATCCATGGATTGCCATTTGGACGGTCGGCGGGTTTGACAGACTTGGAAACGGCCTTTTTAAAATACTGAGCCGCAATCAGATAGAAAGAAATAAAAGCAGGCGATTCACCAGAATCATCCTATTTTGCGACAGAGACCAACGTTCGGAACAAGAGTTTCAAGACCTTGCGGCATCCTGGGAAAAACCCCCGGAATTTGAATGTGAAAAAATGGCGGCGACAGGGAGCTGGTCAAAATACAAAATGACCTCCATAAACAGGACCCCTGCGGAAGAGATGTCCGGGGAATTATTATTTGTCGCGATCCCGCCGGACGCAAAGGGCAACCTTGAAACGTTTCTCCTTGAAGCTCTGGCAAACGAAAATGAAAATGACCGGCATATCGTTGAGATGTCAAAAAAATACATTAATGAAATACCAGACACGCCGTATCTGACAAAAAATCGGTTCAGGGAAAAAGCTCAACTGGGCGTTGCACTCTCGACGTTTTCTCCGGATTGGGTTTTTTCAGAAACGGATAAACGTTTGACAAATGTGGATTGGAAAAACGTGTCTGATGTAAACTCTGTCTTTCATTTTTTTGATGACATCATTCCCGCAAACAAATAATGGGCAAACTCCTGTCTGCCCAAAAATATCCTAAAAACCCGCTAAATTACCCTTGCGCGCGATTTTTCAACCCATCTTTTTTTCCTACCCTTTCCAAAGCAATGTGTCAATATTCCCCGGCGTGTCAAACTCAGCCGGAAAATCATGATAAACCACCTCTTTGCCTTCCCTTTGGAATGTGATGATATTCCTTTCCTCATCCCACGACGAAATATCTTCGCGCCGCACTTTTCCAATGGGGGTGTCCAGAGTCATTCGCACTCCGTTTATCCATGACGACGTCGTCCAGTAAAGAGTGTCCATCAAGGCGATCAATCGTTTCATGGGAATGCGAAAGGACGCGGAATACTTAACGGGATCGGGAACAAACATATCCACCACATTGACCCCGAGATCATCCAGCTCAATCAGCAATCTCTCCAAAACAGCCGAGTGGTCGTTAATGCCGCGCAAAATCGGAAACTGTCCATACGTTCGCGCCCCATGAGAGCGAAGCATGGCGATGGCATGCCTCACATCGTCGGTTAACTCGTACGGGTGGACGATATGCAGGTACACCCTGACTCGTCGCCGCCCCAGCAATTGACAAAGACGTTCGGAAAATATGCCGGGAGCAAACACCACATTTCGGGTGTGCGCTCTGATATGCGACACCCCGGTTTCGGAGCCGATCCTTTTCAGGGTCTGTTCAAGGTGGCGAAAGGGAAGGCTCATGGGGTCTCCGCCGGATAAAATAAGCTCGCTGACATGCGGATGTTGATTCAAATAATCGACCAGCAGATCCAGTCTCTTTTGAAAATCGGGCCATGATCGACTCCGCAAACCAGCCAGAACGTCTTTGCGAAAGCAGTACATGCATCGTCCCGCGCATTGATCGGTGGCGAGAAATAACGCGCGGCCCCGATATTTATGAATCAGTGTGTTTTCCAGTCCCCCAGGCATGTTTGTTCGGTCTTCGACAAAATCGGGAACTTCATGCTCCATTGTCACGTCCAGCTGATCTTCGAGGGGGTAAACCGCTCTGTACAACGGGCCTCCCACACAACCGGTCGCTTCGATCTCTTCGTCCACCAATTTTTCATAGCACGGCGGCGCTTTGACAGGCAAAAGCCCCATTGTTTTCGCTCGCTCGTTAAACGCCTGGATCAATGAATCGGCGTTTTTTTTCATGCGCTCTCCTTTTTTTCTTAGGTGGCCGTTATCGTTTTTTTAATGGCAACAAGATGGGCGTGGAGCGATGACAAACGTTATTTAGGGTTCGCTGAAAAACAAAAATCTTTTGCGAATATTCGCAAATAGTTTAAAAAAACCCAAACGTTTTGGAAATTAAAACGAACACAGATAAAAATAAAAAAAGTTTGAGTCCTTGAGTCTCCAGAGGCGCGATCAGAGAGGAATCAAACTTTTTTATTTTAGCGTCAGGGTCCGTTATTTCTACTTACTGACTTAGTCTTCTTTGGCGTGGGCATCCCAAACCACGCGCTGGGGAAACGGAATTTCAATCCCCTCTTTTTCAAGGGACATCTTGATTTCCCATAAGACCTTTCGATAAAGCGAATGCCATACCTCCACCGGCGACCAGATACGGACAATAATATCCACCGAGCTTTCCCCAAGCCCGTCCACAAAAATCATGGGTTTTGGATATTTCAGCGCGAATGGCTCCTTGTCGATTACTTTTTCAATAATCTCAATGGCTTTATCCGCGTCATCCATGTAGCGGATTCCCACTTGATGTTGGAACCGTCTGGCGACATTCGCCTCATAATTAATGATTTTTTCGCCAAAAACCTTTTGATTGGGAAACCGAACATGAAGACCGTCAAAGGTCCGCAGGGTGGTGGATATTATTTAAATATCCTCCACCCTTCCGATGGTGTCGTCAATTTTAACGGCGTTTCCTATTTTTATGGGCCGCTCAATCAACAGAAAGACGCCCGAAATCAAATTGCTGAAAATGCTCTGACCGGCAAAACCAATGGCAACTCCCATGACCCCTCCGGCCACAAGAAGGGCATTCAACCGTATGCCCAAAACAGGCAATGCCGAGGTCAACACCACCACGACAAGGGCGTAGTAGATCAGCTTGACAAGAATATGGCTCTGCTCTTTTTTCAGTTTGTCCGTTAACATCTTTTTCACATAAATCGAAATCGTCTTTGCGACAATCAAACCGAAAACAAGAATCATCGCCCCGATCAAAAGATCAATGACCTGCACGTCCCCATAAAGCGTCTGTTTTAAAATCATAATCCCAATTCCATGACAAAGGTGTTTGACACCATGTTTAATTTGGAAAGATGGTACAGCTCAAGGCTTCGTTTCATCCCCCCCCGTTTGATGGTCTTTTCAAAACCTGTTTGAGCCAGTCCTTTATCCGTGATTTTCATATAGGCTTTCATGAATATCATGGCCTCATTGTAAAAAAGCGCCATGTGATATGAATTAAACACCACCTGGGTGACTTCATTCCAGCAGGTGGCGTTGTTGCTAATGGTCAGCTTTATCACCCCCTCCGTTAAGGGCGGCGTCTTGGGAATGGACAGATGAACGGCGCTGCGCCAGTATTTGCAAATCAGGCTCACCGAGATGTCTTCGTTTCCATAAAGGGTGAATTTATTGCGGGAAAGGGCGAACACATCCACCAATTGATTTTTATTTTGGCTTTTTATAAAGACCCCGATCTCCAC